>Ga0209463_1000361_pt1 | contig 39062 bp, 43 predicted proteins | sample AgamicMgSfrz_FD_187169 | JGI IMG/M metagenome (GOLD analysis project Ga0209463, IMG submission 187169) | Agave microbial communities from Guanajuato, Mexico - Mg.Sf.rz (SPAdes) (version 2) | ecosystem: Host-associated > Plants > Phyllosphere > Phylloplane/Leaf | place: Guanajuato, Mexico...
GTCGACCTGATCATAGAGCGCGCGGGCGAGCGGCCGGTTTTCTACGGTCATGATATCGTGCTCTTTCGCAATCGTTCTAATTTTCAAAGCCAAAATATCCGTTCCCTTTGCCACAACAAAGGGCGCGTCCATTTTTTCTTCGTCATACTTTAAAGCAATGGCATAGTGGGTTGGGTTTGTAATGATGACGTCCGCTTTTGGGACTTCCTGCATCATCCGTCTCATGGCCATTTCCCGCTGACGCTGTTTAATCTTAGATTTTATGAGCGGGTCACCCTCTGATTTTTTATACTCATCTTTGATGTCTTGTTTGGACATCCGCAAGTTTTTTTCATAATCAAATTTCTGATACATATAATCAAGCCCTGCCAAAATCAAAAGAGCACCAGCAGCATACAGCCCCATAATTAAGGTCATATTTGCAACGAAATGAAGGGTTTCCTCTGCTGTTAATAAAGGAAGCCGCAGAATTTCGTCAAAGTGCATCCAAAGAGCAATAAATGCCGCAAAGCCTACAAAGCCAATTTTCAAAATGGATTTTAATAGCTCTACGAGGGCTCGAATACTGTATATCCGTTTAAACCCTTTGATTGGGTCAAGCTTTTCTAATTTCGGTTTGATCACTTCTGGTGAAAAGAGAAAGCCGACTTGTAAATAGTTACTGATAATGCCCGCCAGCATACCCACACCAAGGATCGGCATGAGGAGGAGCACTGTTTCCTGAAGCAATTCCAAGAATAATTGATGAATATTAGATGTGCTAACCTTCATTAGCATGGTTGTTGAATAAAAACGTTCTATGAGCGCGATAATCCGCTCTTTCATAAAAGGCCCAATAAAAAAGAATGATAAAAAGATTAATAGAAATGAGATGGCTGTATTGACGTCGGTGCTTTTGGCAACCTGTCCTTTTTTACGTGAATCCCGCCTTTTTTTCGGCGTTGCTTTTTCTGTTTTTTCACCTGCGAAAAATTGCAAGTCTAGTCTAAGCCTTGTCATCATGACGAACCACCGACCAATGCTAAGAAATTCCTCATGGTGAGTACAATCGTTTCAAATGTATTTTGGACAACACCGAAGATGACGCCCATACAGATGATGATCATAATAAAACTCACACCCATTTTAATAGGAAGTCCAACCACAAATACGTTCATTTGCGGAACTGTACGTGCCACAATCCCCAGCGCCAAGTCGACTAAAAACAGACTTGCCACGACAGGTGCCGAGATTTGAAAGGCGATGATAAACATTTGGTTGAAGCTCTTTGCGATAAAGTAAGCAAAGGATTCACTGCCGAAATTCAATGCGTATTGATCAACTGCAATGTATTGAAAGCTGTAATAGATTCCATCAAGCAGCAGGTGATGTGCGTTTGTTGCCAGCATCAACAGCAATGTGACCGTATAAAAAAACTGTCCTATCAGCGGCGTCTGCGCCCCTGTTTGCGGATCAATAATATTGGCAATCGCAAAACCCATTTGAAAATCAATGAATGAGCCGGCAATTTGAACAGCGGACACCATGATGTATGCAATCAGCCCTAGCAGAAGTCCGACCATTGCTTCTTTCACCGCAAGCATCATATAAAGACCGTCTATGTCGAGTGCTGGCGGTTCTTTTATGGTGCTAAAACTAATGACAGCTAAAAACAGTGAGAATCCAACTCTGTGTACAGCCGGGATCGTTCTATGCGCTAAAAGCGGTACTGTCACAAAAAAAGCGGTGATCCGAATAAAAACTAAAAGAAAAGCAGGGAATAATTCTATGATTGACATCGCTTATTAACCTGCAAATCGATCTAAATTCGAGAACAGCTCTGTCGTAAAGGACACGATTGTTGAAAGCATCCATGGACCAAACACAACAAGTCCAATGAGTACTGCCACAATCTTAGGAATGAACGCAAGCGTCTGTTCTTGAATTTGGGTTGTCGCCTGAAACACACTGACAATTAGTCCCACAATGAGTGCGAGCGCTAGAAGCGGCCCGCTCACAAGCAATACTACATACACTGATCTTTCAGCCATCGTAATGACAAATTCTGAACTCATGTTTTAAGCACCTACTCTAAAAGCTTTGCAGCAAAGATTTAACGATCAAATACCATCCATCGACTAAAACAAATAACAATATTTTAAAAGGGAGCGATATCATAACCGGCGGAAGCATCATCATCCCCATTGACATCAGAACACTTGCGACCACCATGTCAATAATTAAAAATGGAATAAAGATCATGAAACCAATTTGAAATGCCGTCTTTAATTCTGAAATGGCAAAAGCGGGAACCATCGCCGTTAATGGAATATCTTTAATCGATTCAGGTGTATCCATTTTTGCGTAGCTAAGAAATAAAGCCAAATCTTTCTGTCTTGTATGTTTACTCATAAACTCTTTAATAGGCACTTCGGCTTTTTCATACGCCTGATTTAACGTGATGTCATCATTTAAAAGAGGCGTCAGCGCTTCTTTATTAATCTGTGAGAACGTGGGTGCCATGATAAAAAATGTGAGAAACAAAGCAAGTCCAACAAGCACTTGGTTTGGCGGCATTGAGTTGGTTGCAAGTGATGTTCTGACGAATGAAAGAACAATCACAATCCGCGTAAAACACGTCATTAAAATGAGAATGCCTGGTGCAACCGAAAATACAGTTAAAAGTAATAGAAGACGGACAGATGTGCTGATATTTCCTGCACCGCTGGAATTAAATAAATCGATAAACTCATTCATTTTGTTTCGGGCCTTTCTTTCTGACTTCTGATTGGGTCTTTTTCAATTCGGCTAGCTGTGCCTTTAAATTGGCTGAAAAAGAAGAAGTGGTCGGCTGATCATGTTTCTTTACCTGCGCTGTGAATTTTTGAACCATTTTTGGTAAATCGGTCTTACTCTCCATCGCTTCTTCATATTGTTTCACGATTGCTTCACATTCTTGTTCATCATCAATTTCTTTTAGCAGCTGGATCGAGTCTGCTACGCCGACAACTAATACTCGTTTGCCCACCTTGATCAGCTGGACTGAACGGTTTTGTCCGACTGTCGTTCCGCCAATATTTTCAACATAGCGAAATGGTTTGAGTAAGCGGTTTTGCTTACCAACAAATCTCACCAATCCATAAATAAGCAGGATGACAAAAAGTAAGGCACCAATCATTTTGACAAAATCCATAATGGAGACAGAAGAAGAGGGAACTTCTTCTGCCGGATTCGTTTGATTGTCAGTGGTTTTCTTCTCTGTATCCTTTTTGCTTTCTTTTTCACCTTTGAGCCAGTCATTCACTGTGCCATTTTCAGGATCTTTCGTTTCAGCAAACAATGAGGCAGGCTGTATCGTCAAGAAAAGCATAAAACTGATCATTGCTATACATATCAAACGTTTTTTCAACAAATCTTACACCCTTTTTTAGCCTAACGTTTTATTAATTGCTTCAAGTACGCGGTCTGCCTGGAATGGCTTCACGATAAAGTCTTTTGCACCTGCTTGGATCGCGTCAATAACCATTGACTGCTGTCCCATTGCAGAACACATGATGATTTTTGCAGAAGCATCGATTTGTTTAATTTCTTTTAGTGCAGTGATTCCGTCCATTTCTGGCATTGTGATATCCATTGTGACAAGATCAGGAGATGTTTCTTTGTATTTTTCAACTGCTTGTGCGCCGTTTTCTGCTTCTCCTACTACATCAAATCCGTTTTTCACAAGAATATCCTTGATCATCATTCTCATGAATGCTGCATCATCTACGATTAATACCTTAGTAGCCATTTACTTATTCTCTCCCTATATGTTTGTTTATTTTAAATTAGAAAGTCTTTCTGACTGACTTAAAATATCAGTCACACGAACACCAAAGTTCTCATCAATGACAACGACTTCCCCTTTGGCGACGATCCGTTTGTTAACTAGAATGTCTACTGGCTCACCAGCAAGTTTGTCCAGTTCAATGATACTTCCAGCTGAAAGCTCAAGAACTTCTTTCACACTGCGCTGAGTTCTTCCAAGTTCCACCGTAATGGAAAGCGGAATGTCCATCAGCATATCAAGATTTCCAAGCTGGCTTGTTGTATGCTGAGGCTCACTGAACGATTCAAATTCAACTGGCGCCACATTTACAGGTGCTGCCGGCTTTGGCTTCGCCTGTCTTTTCGGCGGTGCTGCTTGCTGCGCTGGGGCAGACTGCGTTTGCGGTGCTGCCGACTGAGATTCAGGTGCACTCACTTGAGCTTCTTGAACAGGCTCTTCTTCTTGCGCAGGATCTGTTAGTTCTGCGATTAAATCCTTCGCAAATGTAATAGGATAAAGCTGCATAATATTTGAATCGATGAGTTCACCTATTTTTAATCTGAAGGATACTTTGACAAGCATTTCTTCAGCTGGAATGCGGTCTGTCCCTTCTCCTTCTTTCACATTAAGTAATTCGACGCGCGGCGGAGAAATATCAATCTTTTTATTAAAGACAGTCGACATGGATGTCGCAGCAGAACCCATCATTTGGTTCATTGCTTCTTGTACTGCACTTAAGTGAATCTCACTTAAAGAAGGATCAGCATTTGTCCCGTCTCCGCCCATCATTAAGTCCGCAATGACTGCTGCATCTGTTTGCTGGACGACAAGCAGGTTACTTGCGCTGAAGCCTTCCGTATAATTCACTTCAATAGCCACATACGGATGAGGAAATTCCTCATTCAGCATACTTTTTTGAATCACTGTAACAGTTGGAGTTGTAATCTCCACTTTTTGATTTAATAGGGTTGAAAGTGCTGTTGCAGAACTGCCAAATGAAATATTTCCGATTTCTCCAATGGCATCTTGCTCCATTGCAGAAAGGATTGTATCAGGCTCTATATCGTCATTGCTGCCTCCTTTAAGGAGCGCATCGATTTCGTCTTGTGATAATTTACTTCCGTTATTCTCCATCTTCTTCACCTCTTATGTCGTGATCTAGAATTTGAATCGCCTGTTTCCGATTCACGCGGCCGGCCTGTCCCAAGAATTTCGGTTTATTTCCGACCATAACAGTAAGAGGCGCATTTACTGGTTTGTCCAAGGCAATACAATCACCAATTTCCAAATTCAAAAACTCTTCCACCGTCATTTCCGATTGTCCCAGCTCTGCGACTACCGGTATTTTTGCCTTCATAATCCGTTTTTCAATGGCCTTTGTTTCTTGCTGTTTTGGTTCATTTCGTTCAGACTGCATCCAGTAGTGTACAGACAGCTTCGGAATAATAGGCTCTAATACAACGTGAGGAATACATAGGTTAATAACCCCGCTGACCTCGCCAATCTGTGTATTAAGAGAAATGACGACAACTGTTTCATTTGGTGACACCATTTGAACAAACTGGGGATTTACCTCGAAATCTGCCATTTCAGGCTCGATGTCGGCTATGGACTGCCACGCTTCTCTGTAATTTCCCAAAGCTTCCTCAAACATGTTTGAGATAATCTTTGTTTCAATTTCTGTAAGTGATTCTGTCTTATTATGACTAATGCCAATCCCGCCCATCAGCCTGTCCATCATCGCATAGCCGATTGTTGGGTTCACTTCAAGCATGATTCTTCCTTCAAGCGGGCTGACATAAAATAAGTTTAATAATGTCATATTAGGAATCGAACGAATAAATTCTTCGTATGGTACTTGGTCAACCGAGCTGACAGTAATTTGAATATATGATCTTAGCTGCGCTGAAAAATGCGTGGTGAGCAGTCTAGCGAAGTTATCATGAATCCTTGTTAAACTTCGAATCTGGTCTTTTGAAAAGCGCAGTGCACGTTTAAAGTCATACACCTTCACTTTTTTCGTCGTTTCTTCTTTTTTCAGCACTTCTGCATCCATTTCGCCTGTTGAGATGGCGGATAATAATGCATCGATCTCATTCTGGGAAAGCACTTCTCCTGACATTTCTTCACCTCCATCGCGTTAATTAATCGCCTCTATTGCAGATTAAAGGAGGTTATATATACTTCTTTCACCTTGCCATCTTGCAAATAGTTATTCACTTTGTTTTTCACTTGTGTTTTAAAATGGTCTCTGCCTTTTTTGCCATCAAGTTCATCTGCATTCGTGTCTGACAAAATGTCGATCACGGCATCCTTCACTTGGAAACTTCTTTTTTCAAGCTCCTCTTTGGCTTTTTCAGAATCTGTTTCAATATTCAGTACAAGTTTGACCGCATTTCCTTCAGATTTTAGATTTGTTACAATCTCAGGAATTTCAACAGAAGCTTTTACGACTTCATCTGCTGTTGGCTCTTTTTCTGCTTTTGCTTCGTCTGACCCATTCAGCAGAAAAAAGATACCTGCTCCAATTCCGACGATAGCAATAATCATGATTAGCATTACTACGACTAATTTCTTCTTCATTCAAACTCCTCTATTCCTTGATTCAATGAAATGACTTGGATTTTTCTGTAGAAAGAAATGATTTTCTCTTGAAGCTGCTCTTCATCTTCTTTCACAACGAATTTTTTTCCATTGGCCAAAGTAATGGTCGTGTCTGGAAAGCTTTCAATTTGCTCGATATGGAGAGCGTTCAGCATAAATCCTTTGCCATTTAATCTTGTCACTTCAATCATATTAAGCAGAGAAGCGATCATCCGCTCCCCCTACCTCCTATCGTTTCAGATTCACAAGCTCTTGAAGAATTTCATCAGATGTTGTGATCGTCTTTGCATTCGATTGGAATCCGCGCTGCGCGATAATCATTTCGGTAAACTCATCTGTTAAATCAACGTTTGACATTTCAAGTTTCCCTGTTTGGATCACGCCAGTGCCTTGTTCACCAGGTGCAATAGGGTTACTAGGTGCACCTGAGCTTAACGTTTGGCGGTATAGGTTGTCACCAACTTTGTCTAACCCTGCTGCGTTACTGAAAGATACGAGTGAAATCTGTCCAACATTTCTAGATACGTTGTTTTCAACAACCGAAATTGTTCCATCTGGACCAACACTTACACTTGAAATGCCATCTGGGATCGTTATCTTTTGTCCATCCATTCCAAGCACGTAATTTCCATCAGTAGTGGTTAAACTTCCCTCTGAATCCCGTCTAAAGTTCCCTGTTCTTGTATAAAGAACTTCTCCTTGACTTTCAATACGGAAAAATCCATCTCCATTGATATAGAAATCGTAAGGTTCATCTGTATTTTGAGAAGATCCCGGTGACATGACTTTATCAATAGAAGCTAAAGATGATCCTAAACCAACTTGTTTTGAGTTGATTGAACCAGAGTTGTTCGTCGGTCCACCTGAGCTTGAAATTGTTTGACTGACCATATCTTTAAAAGTGATACGGCTTTTTTTGTATCCGTGTGTATTGACGTTGGCTACGTTATTGGCTACAACATCTAATTTTGTTTGGAAGTTTTTCATTCCACTAATTCCTGAGTAAAGTGAGCGTAACATTTATTTTCCTCCTCGAATTACTTCGTTTTTTCTCCAACTGCTGTAACATCCCAAGGGCTGATTTTCGTTCCATCTTCTAAATACAGGAAGTACTCGTTGTCTATGTTTTTAACAGACTTCACAGTGCCCGAAATCTCTTTATCATCCAATTTGCCCGATACTTCTTTACCAATCCAGCCTACATACGTCGTAAACGGATCTTGGTGTGCAACAAATGTAGACATGAGCTGATTCAGCTTGGTGATCGAATCGTTCATATTGGTTTGCTGTTCTAAAGATGAAAATGTCGCAAGCTGCGTGACAAACTCACGGTCATCAAGCGGGTTTGTCGGATCTTGGTTTTGTAGCTGCGTGAGCAATATTTTCAAGAATTGATCTTTGCCAAGCGTATCCGTTTTCTTTGCTGTGTTTGAAGAAGTGTCTGCTTGTACGGCTATTCTATTTGTAGCATCAACTGTTGCCATTAGATCTCCTCCTCTTCTTCATCTGACCCAACAAGAGCATCCAGTACATCTTGAAATTCTGCTTCCTGTTCATCAGCCTGCTGGAAATTCTGTCCTTTTGGCTGCTGCTGCTTGTTTTCTTCGTTAAATTGTTGTCCAAATAATGACTGCTCATTTGATTGAAGTGGTATATGGAAACGGTCCACTTGAACCGACATATTCGGAAGCGCCTGCTTAAGCTGCGGCAGATGATGCTCTAACAGCTCTTTCGCTGCTTGCGTTGAGGCTGTAATTTTACTCGCATACATCCCGTTTTGCTTCGTTAGCTGAATGGTAATAAACCCAAGATTTTCAGGATTTAATCGAACGGTAAAGCGTCCGCTTGAATTGCCAAACGGCGTGAATTTCATTTGCTTCCACGTGTTTAGAATTTGCTGATCAACTGTTCCTGGCTTTTCATCGGTCGTTTGTGTCTGCTGAACAGGAGCCGCTGACTGCAGTTGGAAAAACTGCTTATGACCTGGCAAAAGCGAGTGGGTCATTATTTTTTCAGAAGCTGGCGCGACAGTGCTTTGTCCTTTAACGACTTCTTTTTTCATGAGCCACTCAAGAGATGCATTCCCTTTTGCCGGAGAAGCGAGAGTAGATTCTTGTTTTGTAGAGACCAGTTCCTTCAACTCTCCTAGTGAAATTTTCCACTCTTTGTCAGATCCTTTCGCATTCGCCATCATATGATCGATCAACTGATTAAAGTGCTTTAACTCACTTTGAGTCATCGAATTCAGCTTTGGCGCTGAACCCTGCGAGATGAACTGCTCTTTTACTTGCTGAATGAGTTTCTCATCTACCCCATTTTTCGAAAGAAAGTGGATGAAGTCTTGACCTTTCCCTTCAATATCCTGCACAAGTTTCGCATCAAAGCTGAGCGGCTGTTGATTGAGCAATTGATAGATGAAAAAGTGGACTTGTATGAGCTGTTCACTATATTCAGAACCTGGCTTTTCAGCTTGATCACCGTAAATGGAAGATTCCATTTTTCGGAATAGATCTTCAAGTGACTTGAGATCAGTTGATTCAAGCGTTTGACCTTGTAATGTTTGAAGCGCACTTAGTAGGTCTGTGCTCATTCCTTCTTCAGGTGATTGCATCCATTTTTCAATGATCTGCATCGCATCATTTGTAGAAAGAGGGGCAGCAGCGGCTGTCTCAGCATGAACAGGACCGCTTTGAGCGCCTGCTCCGCTAAGCAATTGTTTAAACAAACCGCGTGCAGATGCCGCGCCGTCTCCTTTTAGCCCTGAGAGACCTTGAGAAGATTGCTGTAAGGCTCCAATATCCAATAATTTCACTTATTGTCCACCTCCATTTTCACTTTCTTCTTTTTTGGCAAGCTCTTTTGTAAACGTTGCTGCCTTCTGAGGTGTCAGTTTTGCTAATATGTCTGTCAGTTTATTTTTGCTCAGCTCTTCAAGGATTTTTAATGCCTCTTTATCACTTAATTCTGATAAAATTTTGGCAGATTTCCCTGGGTCCATGCTTTCATAAATGCTGGCGACCTTTCCTTTTGTCTGCTGATTAGAGGATGCCGCTGCCGAGTTATTACCTGACGTATTATTTGATGAGCTGTTATTCGATGAACTGTCATTGGCTGACGTATTCTTTGCATCATTTTCAGATGTTTTTTCAAGTGAGTTGATTTTTTGATTCAGTCTTTTAATCTCTTCATCACTTGTTTTCAAATCTTTTTGTGCAATTTCGAGCTCATTTTTTTGCTCTTTAATGGTCTTTTTCAGTTCTTTCAACTCTGCATCGCTTTGATCATTAGTTGAAGATGACGTTTTTGAGGTGTCATCTGAACCAACTAGGCTGCTGATCACCGGAATGTTTTGGAGCGGTTTTTTTAGATCAAAACCTGCCATATAAAGGATCGTGCCAGTTACAATCACAAGCACAATCAATGGAATGATGACAATAAACAAGATCCATTGAAATTTCCCGCCGCCTGATTCCTTCGTTTTTTCCTTCTTAGGCATTCATCTCGACTCCTAATGTCCTTGAAACATGAATTGGCTGATAGAGATATCATCCATTTCTTTCATTTCAATGGCCTTATGTTCAAGGGAAAACTTTTCAAATTGCTTTTCTTTCATTTTTTCAAACTTTTTAAACTCAATGTTTTTTTCCGTTAAATCAGATTGTTTTTCATTCATTTGATGACGTTTCATGATCACAAGTTGCTGATAATGCTGAATGGTATTATCTAAGTTGGTCACAAATTGCTGGTAATGACGCATTTCTTGAACACTCATTCCACTTCTCAGCTTTTCCTCTTTGCTTTTTTCCATTAGCTCTTTTTTACTCATATTTTCATAGAGTTTTTCAGCGACTTGCTCAAATGCTGAAACGGATTGTTGGTACGCTGCGAGTGACTTGTCTTTTTCACTTTCTTTCAGTTCTAAGAGCTTTTGAAATTTGTATTGATATCTCACTGTTTTGTCAATCCTCTCTATTCATCAAACTGAGCAATAAACTCACACTGTCTTCAATAGATACAGCCTCTTCTACATCCTGCTTCAAAAATGAAATCAGATGAGGGTAAGCCTGCATGGCCTCATCAATATCTTTGGAGGAGCCTTTTTTATATGCTCCAATATTAATGAGATCTTCAGCGTTTTGATAAGTGGATAAAAGCTGGCGGAACCGGTTAGCCGCTTCCTTGTGATCATGACTTACGATATTGCTCATGACACGGCTGATACTTTTCAGAATATTAACAGCGGGAAATTGTCCTTTGTTGGCTAAAGCACGATCAAGTACAATGTGCCCGTCAAGGATCCCCCTCACTGTATCAGCGATCGGCTCATTCATATCGTCCCCATCAACAAGCACTGTGTAAAACGCTGTGATGGAACCAAGCTGATTTGTCCCAGTTCGTTCGAGCAATTTTGGCAGTATAGCGAACACCGAAGGAGTATATCCTTTTGTCGTTGGCGGCTCGCCAGTTGCGAGTCCTATTTCCCTTTGCGCCATGGCGACCCTCGTAACAGAATCCATCATGAACATGACATTTTTGCCTCTGTCTCTGAAATATTCCGCGATGGCTGTTGCTGTATAGGCAGCTTTCAGTCTCGTCAGTGCAGGCTGGTCAGAAGTTGCGACAACAACAATTGATCGCTTCAGTCCTTCAGTGCCTAAATCCTTTTCAATAAACTCACGAACTTCACGGCCACGCTCTCCAACAAGGGCAATGACATTCAGGTCTGCCTCTGTTTGCTTCGCAATCATTCCCATTAAGGTACTTTTTCCAACACCACTTCCGGCAAAAATCCCGATCCTTTGACCAGTGCCAACTGTGAGCAGACTGTCAATGACTCTGACACCAACACCCATCTTTTCTCGAATAGGCGGCCTGTCCATCGGATTTGGGGGTGACTGATCAGTCGAAACAGGTGCAAGTCCCTTTGGAAGTAAACTGCCATCTAGCGGATCACCGAAGGCATCAACGACTTCACCAATTAAACCAGTCCCTACTTTGACCTTCAGCGACTCACCCGTCGCTTCAACAAGACTTCCTGGTGAAATATTAGATGCTTCTACATAAGGCATGAGCAGAATGTTTTCATCTCTAAACCCTACGACCTCTGCTTTTATCGGGTGGTGCTTGCTCCCTTTTTTATGAATGAGACACACGTCACCGATCGAACTCTCCGGCCCCTTAGATTCAATCATCAGCCCAACCACTCGATTGACTTTACCAAATCGTTTATAAGGATCAGCGGTTTCAATTGTTTCTTTTAACACATCAATCTTCATTTGTGGTCACCCGAATCAATGACTTCTAATAATTTTTCTTTCAACTGATTCATTTGGGTATCAACACTCGCTTCCACTTTTCCAAAACTTGTTTCTACGTAACAAGTTCCTTTAGGCGCTTTTTCATCCGAGTAAATGGCAAGATGTGTATCCTTTTGAAGGATTCTAATCAATTCGTCTTTATATTCCATCACATGCTCGTAATGTTCAGGGTCAACATAGATGGAAATATCGTCATATTCTTTCACTTCTGAAATGACCTGCTTCACAAGAGCAAAAAATTGATCTTTCGTGTCCTCAGCTGCATTCCAAACGCGTTTGGCGAGTTCAAAAGCGAGTTCCACAATTTGCTCAGCAGAGCTTTCAATTTTTTCTTCGTAATCCTGCCTTGCAAGACTGACGATGTCATTTGCTTGATCAAGAATAGCTTGGTACTGAATATTTGCATCTGCTTCGCCTTTTTGGAAGCCGTCTTGATAACCTGCTTGTTTCGCTTCTTCAATGAGCTGTATTCTTTCCTCTTCAAAATCAGTCCGGCGCTGATTGATTTCAGCCAGTGTTTTTTCCAGCTCGCTATTTGCTTGTTCTAATATGCGGCTCGCTTGATCTTCTGCATCACTGAGTACTAGCTGCGATGCTTTGGTTTCATCGACAAGCTCTTCTTCGTGATGTTCTCTTTTAAAGTTTACTTGCTGTAAAGGAATCGTTTGCCGTCCTTGTGAAGGAATAACAGATCTTTCATGTTTGATAATCCTAGACAATGATATCGTCTCCTCCGCCTCGAGCTATGACGATTTCTCCAGCTTCCTCAAGTCGTCTTACGATGCTGACAATACGGGTTTGTGCTTCCTCGACATCTCTAAGCCGGACAGGCCCCATAAACTCCATTTCTTCTTTGAATGTTTCGACCATCCGCTGTGACATGTTGCGGAAGACAATTTCTTTGACCTCTTCGCTTGCCACTTTGAGTGCGAGCAATAAGTCATCATTTTCAACATCTCTGATGACGCGCTGAATCGCTCTGCTGTCAAGAGTGACAATATCTTCAAAGACAAACATACGTTTCTTAATTTCATCAGCAAGTTCTGGATCTTGAATTTCCAGTGTGTCTAAAATGGTTTTCTCCGTAGCACGGTCTACACCATTTAGCACTTCCACAACCGCTTCGACTCCACCTGTTTGTGTATAGTCCTGCGTAAAGGTTGAAGAAAGCTTTTGTTCAAGAATGCGTTCCACCTCATTGATGATCTCTGGAGATGTGCGGTCCATTAAGGCAATACGTCTTGCAACCTCAGTTTGTACTTCCTCGCCTAATTCAGATAAAATTTGTCCAGCCTGCACTGGATCCAGGTAGGAAAGGATGAGCGCAATCGTTTGTGGATGCTCATGCTGGATAAAGTTTAAAATTTGTTCTGGGTCAGCCTTTCGAGCAAAATCAAATGGTTTTACTTGAAGAGAGGATGTTAGCCTATTTAAGATGCTGTCCGCTTTGTCCTCACCAAGCGCTTTTTCAAGCACTTGTCTTGCGTACATAAGACCGCCCTGTGATATGTAGTCCTGCGCGATGGCAATGCTATGAAACTCTTCAATGACTTCATCTTTTTTAGCAGTATCTACACTTCGTACATTGGAAATCTCTAATGTTAATTTTTCTATTTCGTCTTCAGACAGATGTTTGTATACAGATGCTGACACGTCTAGCCCTAAGGAAATCATTAGGATTGCTGCTTTTTGTCTGCCTGTTAGTCGATTTGGATCTTTTCTCGACATGTGTATTCCTCCTAATCCTCGGACAGCCAGCTACGTAGCAATTTAGCAAAGTCTTCTGGTTTTTCTTTTGCCATTTTTTCAAGCTGTTTTTTTCTCACCATTTCTTCTGTTTCTGGTTCAGTGTCGATATCAGGAACATCGATTGGTGTACGTTCATCAAACTCAAACTCTTCTTCCTCATCTCTTCTACGCTTGCGTACAAGAAGAATGATAAGAGCGATAATTGCAAGTAGAAGCACACCGCCTACAATATAAACCCAGATTGGAATATTGTTTGAAGGGTTATCTGTCGCAGTTTGCTGTTTACCGTCTAATTTTGATACAGATAAAACGATTTTGTTATCTAAGTCTGCTTGAGTGAGCGCTTGACCATTTGTGTATTCTTTATCAATCGATGTGCTAATGATCGTTGAAAGAATCTTTTTGATATCATCTTGTCTTTCAGCTGTTAAAGAGTTTACATCGTTTGCAGTTGGTGGTTCGACCAACGCTTGAATGCCAACATCTCTAATTTTATAAGGACTTTCTTTGATATCTTTATGAATGCGGTTGACTTCATAATTGATACGATCTTCGCTCTTTTCGTAATCTCCGCTTCCATTCGCTCCATCGGCACCTTGATAATTTGTGACATCATCGTCACCTGTTCCAGCGGTGCCTCCAGCTGCTGCGCCATTGCCTGAATAAGTTTCAGCAATCTTTTCAGCGCTGATAGCAATCCCCTGCATGTTTTCTTTATCAACAGGTTCTACAAGGTCTTCTTTTCTTTTTTCTTCAGTAAAATCAATGTCTGTTGTGACCGATACAGCCACTTTATCTTGACCCATCATTGTTCCGAGCAGCTGCTGAATTTTTCTTTGGAGATTCTTTTCGATTTCCTCTTTTTTCTGCTGTTGTGCATCCATTCCACTTGCATAGGAATCGGAGCTGGTATTTAAGTCATAGTAGTTGGAATCTTGGTCCATAATGACAATGTTTTCTGTTTTTAAATTCGGCACACTTTTTGAAATAAGATGATAAAGGCCTTTTACTTGCTGCGGTGTGAGCGTGTAACCTGGCTCAACTTGTAGCACAATGGATGCTGATGCATTACTTTGCTCTTCTCCAACAAAAACGGAATCTTTTGGCAGGTTAATCATCACTTTTGAATCTTTAATCCCATCAATTGTGTTGATCAGATTGGATAGTTCTGTCTGAGTTGCGTCTACTTTCAGAACATCAAATTCATTATCTGTTAAACCGAAGCCTGAATTGTTTGCAAAGAAGGAATAATCAATGTTGCCTGTCTTAGGGAGCCCTTCGGATGCGAGTGTTACTTTTAAAGAATCTGCTTGCTTTTCTGGAACGAGAATCGTTGTTCCATTGTTTGCAAGTTCCGATTTAACGTTTTTGCCATCTAGTTCCTGTTTGATTTGTCCAGCTTCTGCCTCAGACAAGTCTCTAAAGAGCGGAACCATTTTTTCAGAAGAAGCAAAGATGCTAACAACCGTAATAATGATTGCTAGGGCAGCAACGCCGCCAATCATGAGTATTTTTTGTAATTTTGATCGATTTCGCCAAAACTCAACTGTTTTTGTTCTTAATTGCATTAAAGTACGATTCATCTTAACCCCCGGTCATTCCATTCAGTCTTTTTTTGTCCACCAGCACCTCCTACATCTGCATTCTCATAATCTCTTGGTACGCTTCGACTGCTTTATTTCGAAACTCTGTCGCAGCTGTGAGTGTGACACTCGCTTTTTGTGAAGCAATCATGACTTCATCGAGATTGACATCTTTTCCTTGTGCAAGCGCATTTGTATACTGGTCTGATTTCAGCTGTGATTGATTTAATGCCTCAATGGAATTCTTCAGCACATCAGAGAAATTCGTTTGACTTTTAGGTGCAGCCGCCTGCAAGGACGATGCATTCGTCAATTCACTTGCTTGCTGAGCGGTTTGAAGCTGGAAAGGAGATATTGCATTAACCAATTCTTTTCACCTTACTTTCCTATTTCTAAAGCTTTCATCAGCATGCTTTTGTTCGCATTTAGAGCAGTCACGTTTGCTTCATATGATCTTGAGCTGCTGATGAGGTCAACCATTTCTTTTAATGGATCGACATTTGGTGTTTGAACATATCCATTATCATTGGCATCGGGATTTGTAGGATCATATTGAAGGTTGAATGGAGTTTCGTCTTCAGTAATCTTTGTTACTTTGACACCGTTTCCTAATTTGCCGCTCGAATTCATACTTGAGTTCAATATAGATGAAAATGATTCACCTGACGGCTGTAATGTGACAAGCTTACGTCTATAAGGCTCCCAGTTGCCATCAACCTGTTTAGCTCTTGTTGTATCCATATTTGCAAGGTTTGAGGATACAACGTCCATTCTGAGCCTCTGTGCCGTTAATGCTGAGGCCGAAGCGTTCACTCCTGAAAAAATCGTCATCACTTACCTCCTGTCATAACTGTTTTAAGAGAATTGAATTTCCCGCTCATTCTTTCCACCAGCGCATTATACTGAATTTGGTTTTTAGCGAGTTCACTCATCTCTTGATCAATATCGACATTATTTCCGTTTTCTTGATAAGAAGTACGGTTGCTCGAAACAACCGAATAATTAGACCCTGTTTTTGAAAAATCAATGTGACCTTGGTATGTTTTTTTAGCATCTAATTTGATTGACGCATCATTTAGCATGTCATGGAATGCGACTTTTTTCGACTTGTAGTTCGGTGTATCTACATTCGCGATATTATTGCTTATGACTTTTTGCTTAACGTTCGCTCTAGCCAAGGCATTCTCAAGGTTACTTATCGTTCCAGAAAATATATCCAAAACCATATACCTCCAATCATATGTATTTCATTCCATTTAATCATGTCGAGATTTGTAAAACCATATGTTCATTGTAAGAAATAATAGGATTAAAGTCTATGATGTATATGTAAAAAAAACTCGTAATATATATCTATTTTATGAATAGGTATAAAGACCTAGATTTAAAGCACTACAGATTTGTAAGGGGTTTCTTGGAAAAAGAGTGTCATATTTCGGACAAATTCTCATTTTTTCACATAAAAAAACCCTTTTCAGCTTTTATTTCGGCCAAAAAGGGTTTTTGATTAATGAGATTTTAAATTTTCGAGTTCAATTAAAAATTTGTTATTTAACACTTTGATGTACGTTCCCTTCATTCCAAGAGAACGAGATTCGATTACGCCTGCACTTTCTAACTTACGTAAGGCGTTTACGATCACTGAACGAGTGATCCCTACACGATCTGCAATTTTACTTGCGACAAGAAGACCTTCGTTTCCATCCAGCTCTTCAAAAATGTGCTCAATCGCTTCAAGCTCACTGTATGAAAGAGAGCTAATCGCCATTTGGACAACCGCTTTACTTCTTGCTTCTTCTTCGATTTCCTCTGCTTTCTCACGAAGAATCTCCATTCCAACAACTGTTGCCCCGTATTCAGCAAGAATTAAATCATCATCTGTGAATGTATCTTGTAAGCGGGACAGGATTAACGTACCTAATCGATCTCCTCCGCCGATAATTGGAACAATGGTTGTTAAACCTGATTGGAATAAGTCACGGTTTTCAATCGGGAAAGCTGTATATTCACTGTTAATATCAAGGTTTGAAGACGTTTCAGGGACATTGAATAGACTCTTTGTATATTCTTCAGGGAACTGACGATCTTCAAGCATTTTTTTCATACGTGCATTTTCGATCTGTTGATTAATGGAATAGCCAAGAAGCTTACCTCTTCTGCTTAATACAAAAATGTTTGAATCAATGACATCTCTCAATGTTTCTGCCATTTCTTTGAAATTAACTGGTTTTCCCGCTGCATCTTGCAGCATTGAGTTAATAATCCTTGTTTTTTGTAGTAACGCCATAATAATGATCCTCCTAGATTACTTTATTCATTTGTTAAAGTATAAATTGACTTAAATCTTTGTTATTTGCAATCTTTCCTAGCTTCTCTTCGACATACTGAGGGGTAATGGTCACTGTCTCCATCGTAATATCAGGCGCCTCAAATGAAAGCTCTTCAAGCAGCTTCTCAAGTATGGTATGAAGCCTTCTTGCACCGATGTTATCTGTCTCCTGATTGACATGATAAGCCACTTCGGCAATCTTATGAATAGCATCGTCAGAAAATTCAAGAGATATACCTTCTGTTTCAAGTAAAGCTTTATATTGCTTTAATAATGCATTATCTGGTTCCGTTAAGATTTTCACAAAGTCTTCTATACTTAATTTATCTAATTCTACACGGATTGGGAAGCGTCCCTGAAGCTCTGGAATCAAATCTGATGGCTTTGCCATATGAAATGCACCTGCTGCAACAAAAAGCACATGATCAGTTTTAACGGCACCATATTTCGTCATCACAGTTGAACCTTCTACAATCGGTAAAATATCACGCTGAACCCCTTCACGAGAAACATCTGCAGATGATGCACCACCGCTTTTGGCGATTTTGTCGATTTCATCGATAAAAATAATTCCTTGCTGCTCTGCTTTGTAGACCGCTTCTTGACTGACTTCATCCATATCAATCAGTTTTGAAGCTTCCTCAGCCGTTAACGCCTTTCTTGCTTCTCTGACAGTCAGCTTTCTGCGTTTTTTCTTTTTAGGCATGAGATTGCTAAGCGCATCCTGCATGTTCATACCCATTTGCTCCATACCCGAGCCTTGAAGCATATCAAACATAGATGGCTGCTGTTCTTCAACTTCAATCGTGACGTAGTGATCTTCAAGTTCACCCATAGCCAGCTGATGAGCAATTCGCTTTCTTGTCGATTCGAGTTCCACTTCTTCATTTGAATGATCTCGATCACGATCATCTTCATCAGAACCGCCAAACAGCATCTCAAGAGGATTTTTTACAGACTGGCTTTTTTTCTTGCCAGGAACAAGTAAATGAACAAGACGTTTATTTGCTTGTTTTTCTGCTTCCTCTTGAACATCTTTCATCTTTTCTTCTTTGACGAGTCTAATCGCTGTTTCAACTAAATCTCTCACCATTGATTCTACGTCACGGCCGACATAACCCACTTCAGTAAATTTTGTCGCTTCCACTTTAATAAAAGGCGCACCAGAAATTCGAGCAATTCTGCGGGCAATTTCTGTTTTCCCCACACCTGTTGGGCCGATCATTAAAATGTTTTTAGGAACGACTTCATCCTTTAGCTTATCATGCAAAAGACTTCTTCTGTAACGGTTTCTTAAAGCCACCGCCACTGCTTTTTTCGCATCAAGCTGACCAATGATGTATTGATCAAGCTTTTCAACTATCTCTCTTGGGGTGAACGGCTTTTTCTCCATACGTCTCATGTCCTTTCTATTCAAGCTCTTCTAAAGTGATTTGATCGTTCGTGTAGACACAGATTTCTCCGGCCGTTTCAAGAGCGGCCTTTGCAATTTCTTTCGCTGAGAGTTGATCACCTGCATGGGTTTTAAGTGCTCTCCCGGCGCTAAGCGCATAGTTGCCGCCTGAGCCAATTGCCAAAATCCCATCATCTGGTTCGATGACCTCTCCAGTTCCAGAGACGAGCAGGATGCTTTCTTTATTCATGACGATGAGCATAGCCTCAAGCTGTCTTAGCATTTTGTCACTTCGCCATTCCTTCGCTAGTTCTACGGCTGCCCGCTTTAAGTTACCACCATATTCTTCAAGCTTTGTTTCAAACTTTTCAAAGAGTGTAAAAGCATCTGCTACTGAACCTGCAAAACCTGCAAGCACCTTGCCTCCGAAAAGACGGCGCACTTTTTTTGCTGTGTGTTTCATCACGACAGCCTGCCCGAAAGTGACTTGACCGTCGCCAGCCATTGCACTTTTTCCTTTATGTTGAACGGCAAAGATGGTTGTTGCATGAAATGATGACATGAAAAAACCTCCTTTTAGGATCGTTTAAAAGCCCTTGGGTGATGAGACATGTACGTGTTTCTTAAAGAATCTTTTGATACATGTGTGTACACCTGTGTAGATGATAAATTTGAATGACCGAGAAGTTCTTGAACACTTCTCAAATCCGCCCCCGCGTTTAAGAGATGCGTGGCAAAGGTGTGCCTTAACATGTGAGGATGGATATGTAATGTACCAGACGCCTTTTTCATTAATTCAGTGAGAATGAATCGTACACCTCGGTCTGTAAGAGGCGTCCCGCGCTGATTCAAAAACACATGAGTATCAGCGCGGTCTTTCCCTTTAGATTTCAGCTTCTGCCTTCCATCCTCTAAATAAGTAATGAGCGCTTCATGAGCATATGACCCGAAAGGAACATACCGCTGCTTGCTGCCTTTTCCATGAACAAGCACTGTATCCATCGATAAATCAAGATCAGATTCTTTTAATGAACATAACTCACTGACCCTCATACCTGTTGCATAAAGAAGCTCTAAAATGGCTTGATTTCTTTGCCCTAGCGGTGTGCTGACATCAGAAACTGTAAAAAGCTCTTTTAGTTCCTCATCATACAAAAATGAAGGAATCCGCTTATCCTGCTTTGGTAAGCTAACGAGTAAAAAAGGATTTTCTTTCACAAGCTGTTCTCTTAATAAAAATTTATAAAAGCTGCGAAGCGCAGATACTTTCTTACTAATCGTTCTTCTTGTCAGGCCTTTTTCATAAGCTTCTGTTAAATAAATTCTCGTATCTTGATAGGATACCTCTTCAAAACCGTCTATTCCTTGAATGTTCATAAATCTGACAAACTCTTCAATGGCTTCTGTATATCCTGAGATCGTTAAAGCTGAATAGTTTTTTTCAATTTGCAGATATTCAATGAATAAGTGGACAAGACGCTGTTTATTCGTCATTTTTACACCTCTTTAAGGCTTTTAAATGGTATCACATATCTTGCTTTCCGTGCAATGTTTTACTACAGAGATTTCGAAATAGTTTGAATAGTTTCGATTGCGCGCTTAGCGTACTCTGCATAACGTTCTTGTTTGTTTTTAATTCGAACACCTATATCTTTCAGCAAACCAAAATTCGCATTCATCGGCTGGAAGCTTTTCTTGTTTGTCGATGTGATGTAGTGAGCCATACTGCCAATCGCCGTTTCCTCAGGAAGTGTCACAAGCTCTTCTCCTTTGACAAAACGAGCGGCGTTAATACCAGCCACAAGTCCGGACGCTGCGGACTCGACATACCCTTCAACGCCTGTCATTTGTCCAGCAAAGAATAGGTCATCTCTATTTTTAAACTGATAAGTCGGTCTTAAAAGGCTTGGCGAGTTAATAAATGTATTACGGTGCATCACGCCGTAACGAACAATCTCTGCTTCTTCAAGGCCTGGAATCAAACGGAATACTTCTTTTTGATCGCCCCACTTCAGATGTGTCTGGAAGCCAACGATGTTATATAAAGTGCCTGCTGCATCATCCTGTCTTAATTGAACAACAGCGTAAGGTCTTTTTCCTGTTTTCGGATCTTCTAGTCCTACTGGCTTCATTGGACCAAACAGCATCGTTTTCTTTCCTCTTTTCGCCATGACTTCAATTGGCATACAGCCTTCAAAGAAGATTTCTTTTTCAAATTCTTTTAATGGCACAGTTTCAGCAGAAATGAGCGCCTCATAAAAACGATCGAATTCTTCTTCTGTCATTGGACAGTTTAAATAAGCGGCTTCTCCTTTGTCATAGCGTGATTTCAAATACACCTTATCCATATCAATGCTGTCTTTTTCTAGAATAGGTGCTGCTGCATCGTAGAAATAGAGATATTCTTCTCCTGTTAACGATTTTAATTCTTTGGAAAGTGCTTCTGATGTCAGCGGGCCAGTCGCGATAATTGTCGGACCTTCTGGAATGCTTTGCACCTCTTCTTGAAAGACAGTAACATTCGGATGATTTTTCACGCGGTCTGTCACGTTTGCTGCAAATTCATGACGGTCTACTGCAAGCGCGCCGCCAGCAGGAACTGAGCTTTCATCTGCTGCTGCGATAATGGCTGAATCTAAATGACGCATTTCTTCCTTTAATACACCTACTGCATTTGTCAAAGCATTCGCACGCAGTGAGTTGCTGCATACAAGCTCCGCAAATTTATCTGTGTGGTGAGCAGGCGTTTGTTTCACAGGTCTCATTTCATATAAATTGACTTTAATTCCTCGTTTAGCGATTTGCCATGCAGCTTCACTTCCAGCTAAACCAGCTCCGATCACATTTACAAATTGACTCATTGTACAACTCTCCTATTTCGTAAATTCTGTTTGATGACATAAAAAAGCAGGTGAACAAGGCTGCTCACCGCTATTTTTGTTGTTCCTCTTTATAATCACAGTTCACACATTGAACTTGAACGCCTTTTTTCAGCTTTTTCTCTACAAGCATATTTTCGCATTTTGGACACTTTCTTTCAATTGGTTTGTCCCAAGAGACGAATTCACACTCTGGAAAACGATCACAGCCATAAAAAATGCGGCGTTTTTTCGATTTTCGTTCAACAATGTTTCCTTCATGACATGACGGGCATTTGACACCGATATCTTTGACAATTGGTTTTGTATTACGGCAGTCAGGAAAGTTAGAGCACGCCATGAACTTGCCGTATCTACCCATTTTGTATACCATCGGATGTCCGCACTCTTCACAATCAACACCTGCGTATTCCGGCTCAATCTCAACTTCTTGCATCTCTGCTTCAGCTTTTTCTACCCGTTTTGCAAAGTCTTGATAGAACCTGTCGATAATACGAACCCATTCGATCGTACCTTCTTCAACACTATCAAGTTCTTTTTCCATTTTCGCTGTAAATTCAACGTTAATGATTTCAGGAAAGAATTCGATGATTAAGTTGAGTACAATCTCTCCAAGCTCTGTCGGAGTAAATCGTTTATTATCAAGTGCGACATAACCGCGCTTTTGAATTGTATCTAATGTTGGTGCATACGTAGATGGACGGCCTATACCGAGCTCTTCAAGAGTTTTGACCAATCTTGCCTCAGTGTAACGCGGAGGCGGCTGTGTGAAGTGCTGTTCAGGTTCGATATCTTTTGAAAGAACTGTGTCCCCTTCTTTCAGATCAGGAAGCATTTTGTCCTTTTCCTCTAGCTGGTCGTCCTTCCCTTCCACATAAACCTTCATAAACCCAGGGAATTTCACTTTACTTCCATTCGCACGGAAAGTAAGACCGTTATGATCAAGATCCACACTCATTGTATCAAGAACAGCCGGCGCCATTTGGCTTGCCACGAATCGTTCCCAAATCAATTTGTACAGTCGAAGCTGATCACGGCTTAGCACATGCTTGACATCTGCCGGTTTTCTTAACGTAGAAGTCGGACGGATGGCTTCATGAGCATCTTGTGCATTTTCATTCTTTTTGGCTGTTCGTTTTGTTGTGTTTAAGAAATTCTTGCCGTACGTCTGATCAATGAAAGCAGATACTTCTTCAATCGCCGTATTGGAAATACGTGTTGAGTCTGTTCTCATATATGTAATGAGACCGACTGTACCTTCTTTACCAAGATCAATTCCTTCATATAATTGCTGTGCAATCATCATCGTCTTTTTCGCACGGAAGTTTAATTTTCTTGCAGCCTCCTGCTGTAAAGTAGAAGTCGTAAACGGAACAGCTGGATTACGTTTACGCTCTTTTTTCGTTACTTTCTCTACAGAGAATTTGCTTCCCTTTAATTTCGAAAGGATTTCTTTTACATCTTCTTTTGTTTTCAATGGATGTTTTTTGCCATTGAGGCCAAAGAAACTCGCTTCGAAGTTTTCTTTTCCTTTAAGGAATGTACCGTCAATTGTCCAGTATTCTTCTGGTTTAAATTCATTAATTTCATTCTCGCGATCAATAATCAGGCGGAGTGCAACTGATTGAACACGTCCAGCACTTAAGCCCTTTTTCACTTTCTTCCATAAAATCGGACTGATTTTATACCCAACGAGACGATCTAAGATCCGTCTTGCCTGCTGCGCATCAACTAAGTCCATATTGATCATGCGTGGATGCTTAAAGGAATCTTTAATCGCATCCTTTGTAATCTCGTTAAAAACAACGCGGCAGTCAGAAGAGAGGTCAAGGTCAAGGCTGTGTGCTAAATGCCAAGCAATCGCTTCTCCCTCTCTATCGGGGTCAGCTGCGAGATAGACTTTCTTTGCTTTTTTCGCCGCTGTTTTTAATTCTTTCAAAACTGGGCCTTTCCCGCGAATCGTAATATATCTCGGTTCGAAGTCATGCTCAGTGTCAACACCAAGCTGACTTTTCGGTAAATCTCTTACGTGCCCCATTGAAGCTTTTACTTTATACTTTTTTCCTAAATAACGCTCAATCGTTTTCGCCTTTGCTGGCGACTCAACGATGACTAAATAATCAGCCATACTCAAAATCCCCCTTAAGAGGTGTTCTCTCTTTATACATTTCACAATTCATATTTATATTAATTGCACCTATCTAACAGGCAATCATTAAAAATTCTTTATGATGAACATCATTATAAACACGAAAAACAAAGTGTAAACTTAAATCCTCACTATTATTAAATATTCCGATGTCTTTTGTCAAACGATATTTTTATGAGAGTTCAGTATATTGAACGCTGTGGAAGGAGAATTCCTCTAAAATATCCTTTGTGGAATGAACAAGCTTTGCCCCCTGCTGAATGAGTCTTGCCGGACCTGTGGAATTAGAATCAAAGATGGATCCGGCAACCGCAAATACTTCTTTGCCTTGCTCAAGCGCTTGATAGGCTGTAATAAGAGAACCGCTCTTTTCTTTGCACTGAATCACGATGGTCCCTTTCGTCAATGCACTAATTAAACGATTTCTCATTGGAAAATGCCACTTTTCTGGTTTGACATAAGGCGGATGCTCTGACAAAAGCAAATGATGCTTGCCCATGTATTGAGCCATTTGCGCATGTTCTTTTGGGTATAAATGCTGAAAGCCGCCTGCTATAATGCCGATCGTTTTCCCTTTTTTCCTGATGCACTCTTTATGTGCAAGTCCATCGATTCCTTTAGCTAAACCACTGACAATCATCCACTCTTCCTTGACAAGCTCACCAACAATTTTTTTCACACATGCTTCTCCATAAGACGATGGAACTCGCGTGCCGACTACACCTAAACTTTTTTCTTCATTTAAATATGATACGTTTCCTTTTAGGAATAACACAGGGGGAGGATCATAAATATTTTTTAGTGTGCTGGGATATAAGGGTGATGTGATGGGAATCATGTGAATGTTTTGCTTTAAATAGGCTTGAACGATGTGTTGAAAAATGGGGAATTCATTTTCTTCAGCTTGTTTTAAGCGGGTAAAGTCGATCGTTTGTAAGGCTCGATCCTGTTTAAAATGATGTGTTTCTTCATTTATATATAGTTCAGGATCGACTTTCCACCATTTTGTTAGTAATGAGGGTGAGATGAGGCCTTTTAAGCGGTGAAAAATCATTCTTTCGGACACGTTGTACATACCATTCCTCCAGTTTAAGATAGAAAGAAGAAGACTTGTCAAAGAACAAGTCTTCTTGTGTCATTAATGCGTTTTACAAGCTTCGAAGAGATTCTTCTCTTTTAATACCTTAATCAATGTTTCTCCCATGACAGATGGTGTTTCTGCCACTTCAATTCCACATTCACGCATTGTTTTTACTTTTTCATCAGCTGTTCCTTTACCACCAGAAATAATGGCACCAGCATGTCCCATACGTTTTCCTGGAGGCGCCGTTTTACCGCCAATAAAGCCAACGACTGGTTTAGTCATATTTGCTTTTACCCATTCAGCTGCTTCTTCTTCAGCCGTTCCGCCAATTTCACCGATCATAATCACAGCATGCGTTTCAGGGTCTTCATTGAATGCTTTTAATACATCAATAAAGTTTGTCCCATTTACCGGGTCTCCCCCGATTCCTACAGCTGTCGATTGACCAACGCCAGCTTCTGAAAGCTGATGTACCGCTTCATATGTAAGCGTTCCAGAACGAGAAACAACACCCACATGACCTTTTTTATGAATGTAGCCAGGCATGATACCAATTTTACATTCTTCAGGTGTGATGACACCTGGGCAGTTTGGTCCAACTAGTCTTGTCTTTTTCCCTTCCATATACCGTTTCACTTTGACCATGTCAAGCACTGGAATATGTTCAGTGATACAAATGACGAGATCGACTTCTGCGTCAACAGCCTCTAAAATGGCATCTGCCGCAAATGGTGCTGGTACATAGATAACAGAAGCGTTCGCTCCAGTTGTCTGCACTGCTTCAGATACAGTGTTAAATACAGGAACTCCTTCTACTTCAGTTCCACCTTTGCCAGGTGTGACACCACCAACGATATTTGTTCCGTACTCAATCATTTGTTTTGTATGGAACAATGCGGTTGAACCGGTAATCCCCTGAACAATTACTCTCGTATTTTTATTAATAAATACACTCATTTAGGTTCCCTGCCTTTCTGCTCTACTTGACTAAAGATACAATCTTTTCTGCCCCGTCAGCCATAGACTCAGCAGAAGTGATATTTAAGCCTGAATCACTCAGGATTTTCTTCCCTAATTCAACGTTTGTTCCTTCAAGGCGTACAACAAGTGGTAATGTTAAGCCGACTTGTTTCGTCGCTTCAACGACACCTTCTGCAATCACATCACATTTCATGATGCCGCCAAAAATGTTCACGAAAATCCCTTTGACATTTTGATCAGATAAGATAATTTTAAATGCTTCCGTTACTTTTTCAGCTGTTGCACCGCCGCCAACATCTAGGAAGTTTGCAGGGTCCCCGCCGTAATGCTTGATGATATCCATTGTAGACATCGCAAGACCTGCTCCATTGACCATACAGCCAATATTTCCATCTAGAGAAATGTAGCTTAAGTCATATTTAGATGCTTCAATTTCTTTTGGATCCTCTTCATCAAGGTCACGGTATTCTATTATATCTTTTTGTCTATATAAGGCATTGCTATCAAAGTTTAATTTTGCATCAAGTGCCATGACTTTTCCATCGCCTGTTACAACCAGTGGATTAATCTCAGCAATTGAACAATCCTTTTCAATAAACGCATTGTAAAGGCTTGTCATAAACTTAACAGCTTGGCCGACTAATTTTGTTGGAATATTAATTTTAAATGCTACTTCTCTCGCCTGATAGCCTTGCAGGCCAATCGCTGGGTCGATGACCACTTTGACGATTTTTTCTGGCGTTTTTTCTGCTACTTCTTCAATTTCAGTACCGCCTTCTTCAGATGCCATCAACACAATTCTTGATGTCGCTCTGTCCAAAACTAGTCCAACATAGTATTCCTTTTGAATATCGCAGCCTTCTTCAATAAGTAAGCGTTTTATTTCACGCCCTTCAGGCCCTGTTTGATGTGTGACAAGTGTCTTGCCGAGCAATTCCTTTGCAAACCCTTTCACTTCATCTTTCGTTTTTGCAATTTTTACCCCGCCTGCTTTACCACGGCCGCCTGCATGAATCTGTGCTTTTACGACATATACAGAGCTCCCTAGCTCTTCTGATGCTTTCTCTGCTTCATCAGGTGTAAATGCTACTTTACCATTTGGAACTGAAACCCCATATTTTCTTAGGATTTCTTTTCCTTGGTACTCATGGATATTCATTTCCCATCCTCCCAACATATGTAGAAACAAAAATATAAAATAGACTGCGCTTTCATTTTAAAGAATAAGAAAGAGAATGTCTAGGGTTCTATGTAAAATCGTAAAATCCTTCTAAACATTCAAACTTTTATTTTATTAAAAATATAAATTTTTCAGCCAAATCACTTATTTTACCTTATTTTTTCATTTTTTGATCTAACCTGTAGATAAACGAAAAAATTTCTGCTACAGTATCGTATAAAGCTTCAGGGATCTCCTCATCTAATGTCAAATGGCGCATGAGTTCGACTAAATTACGGTCTTCCTGGATTGGGACTCCCGACTTTTTTGCTTCTTCAATAATATGTTCTGCCACATAGCCGCTGCCAGTTGCAACGACTCTTGGTGCCTTTTGTTTTTCTTCATCGTAATGCAGAGCGACCGCTCTTCTAAGCGGTTTTGAATCCTTCATACTCGTAAGTCCAGCCCTTTCTCGCTGATTTTATGAAAGTGTTCATCTAGAAATTGAGACGGATCTACTGGCTCTTGTCTCTTTTTTGCTGTAATTCCCGTTAAACTGTATCCTAGAGCATTTAAATTCTCCCGAACAGCTGGAATCATCGGATTAATGGTTCCTTGCAGTTCATGAGCTGTCTCGACAGTAATTGACATGACCTTTTGCTGAATCGTACAGTCTATTAAGGTTTCTTCAAGGTTTTCCATGTTTAAATAAAACATCAGGCGGCACTGAGAAATATCAATAGTGCCATCTTTTTTCTTATGTCCCTTTAGTATAAAGGTTAAATCTTGAACACTATGTTTTGAGAAAAGAGGATAGGAAACCAACATTTGACTGACGGTTTGGTTCTCCTGCTGCACAAATAACTGCCCATTCAATCTATGAAATAATTGATCCACTTCTTTTTTAATGGGCTCTGGTAATTCAGCCTGTCTCACATCATTTAAGGTAAGCTTTAGTTGGTGCAGCTCCTGACTTTTGACATCCTGGCTGCCTTTTTCAAGCAGTTTCAGCATACCAATTTCATCACGCACACCTATTGCCTTTTTCATCGTCATAAGTAAATCTAGCACATCGGTTTTATTGCTTAATGTTGGTTCAGTCTGCTGCACCACCTGAGCCAAAGCTTTCGCCTCTCTTTTTGACAGGAAGGGAAACTCTTTTTGAAGCACAGCTGCTTTTGCGTCAGGCTGAGATCCTGCCTGCTGGAGCCCTTGCAGCAATGCTGTGAGCTGTTTTAAATTGGGCTCTTGCTGCCCATCTGCACCTTGTTTCATCAAGTTTGTCAGTATCCGCTCAATTTGCTGAAGCGGGATTTGCAGCGCTGTTGGACTTGTTGACTGCTGCTGCACGTTTGTCTGAAGAACTTGGGACGGCTGGCGCTCTTGAACGATTAGGGCATGGCTATGTTCTTTTTGCTGAGACGGATTGAGCTGAGTCGTTAATGGTAAACTGCCGCCTTGCTTCGTCTCTCCTTCTCTCGCTGCTAGAAGGACCGTTAAGAGCTTTTCTGCATGGACGGCTGTCTCTGCGTCTACAACTGACCGAACGGCTTGTATAAGGGTCTGTGTGGCATCTGTGTGCTTGGGAAGCTGTGTTAATTGATTTAATAGCGCTGTTATATCCTGGTGAAGGGCAGAGGATGATTTTACGGCTAAAATAGATTGAAGCACCCCTTGCTGGATCGGTAAATCTTTCTTTAAAGCAAAGAGAAGTGCCTGGAGCCCTTTCTTCACATCAGCTCCTTGAAGCTGTTCGATCCACTTCACTGCCGTTTTTAACTCTCCTTCGTTGATGACCGGCTTTTCCTTTAAAAAAGCTGTAGCCGTCAGCATGTTTTCAATCCCATTTTTCAGTGAGAGACCTTCTAATAGTTTGGCTGCTGCATCCTTTAATGTCTTAGGATCTTGATCAAATTGCTGAACGGGTCTTAGTTTATTGAGGCTGCCTCCACCCTCTTGTTCAAATTGGAACCAATAAAACGCGTCTGCTTTAAGCTGAGCCGCCAGCTGTGCTTTTATTTTCGTTGAGCCTATTTGAACAAGGGCTGTATCATCTCCAAGCATTTTTAATACCTTGCCGAGAATCAGCCGATGAACATTATCCTTCCCTTCGGTGTTTAATGGAACCGATTCGGCCGTATTCAGCCGGCTATTCAGTGCTGTATGTATGTCCTCAACTCTTGTCATCACAGGCAGCCTCCTTAGATTAAAATTTATGATATAACAGATTTCACCGGCGCAAACGATAATCGGTGGATTGGGGCAGCACCATGTGTTTGAATCGCAGCCAGGTGCTCTTTTGTTCCGTACCCTTTATGTTTTTCAAATTGATACTCAGGATATTTACGCCCGTACTCTTCCATCATCTGATCCCTTGTCACCTTCGCAATACATGCACCTGCTGCAATGGATGCACTTTTTGCATCTCCTTTGATGATATTCTCTTGGTGGGTAGAAAGCGGGAGTGTCATGGCATCTATGAGTAGATAATCAGGTGTATGAGTTAACTGCTCTACAGCTCTTACCATCGCCAGTCTTGATGCTTCATAAATATTGATTTCATCGATCGTAGCCGCATCAACAATGCCGATTCCGATATCAAGTGCTTCTTTTTGAATTAAATCATAATAAGCCAATCTTTTTTTCTCAGATAATTGCTTTGAGTCGTTTAAACCAAGCAGGACTGTCTCTTCCTTTAATATAACGGCTGCTGCCACAACTGGGCCGGCGAGCGGTCCTCTTCCTGCTTCATCTATTCCAGCAATACATGTGTATCCCTGCGCCTTTGCTTTGTTTTCAAATTGCAGCATGTCATGCCATGCTGCGCGAAGTGCTTGCTGCTTTTCTCTCTCTTTGTGCCACTTTTCTATAAGTTTTTGGACACTTTTTCTCGTATCATCTTTCACAAGCTCACGAATGTATGACTCGTCGCCTGCATGCCTTTCTATTTGTTCTTTTATTTGTTTCACCGTGTACATAGGCTTTTTCGCAGCCTCCTTCTTTATATCGGCAGTTTTTCTCAAAAAATAAAGACCCGCATGAGCTGCGTGTCTTTAGCTTTCAGGCTTCTCAAAAGTGAGGGGACCAAACTTTTCTGTTCGAATATCCCGAATAATGATTTCGGTTGTTTTGTCATAGTTTATGAATCCCCCGCTCATTAGACAGCCGCGCTTAGTGCCAATTGCATCAAACAGCTCAACCGTATCTTCAGGTATCTCCGCTAGGTCATAGCGTTTTTTTAATCGCTCTGGGTAGTTCTCTTCTAGAAAACGAAGTGCATACACAGCGACATCCTGTAAATTGATGATCGAATCTTTGATCGCTCCAGTCACCGCAAGCCTGAGTCCTACTTGCTCATCTTCAAACTTCGGCCAGAGGATTCCAGGGGTATCGAGCAGTTCTAGTTCTTTCCCTACCTTCACCCATTGCTGTGATGTCGTAATACCAGGCCGGTCTCCTGTTTTGGCAATGTTCTTTTTCGCTAAACGATTGATTAAGGTCGATTTGCCGACGTTGGGAATCCCAATAATCAGTGCTCGAATTGCACGTGGTTTGACGCCTTTTGCTTTCATGCGGTCGAACTTTTCTTTTAAAATTTCTTTTGAAGTCGTGATGATCTGATTCAACCCTTGTCCATCGACAGAGTTAATAGCAAGTGACCGAACGCCTTGCTGCTCAAAATGCGCCTGCCACTCCTTTGTCATACGAGGATCTGCTTTATCTGCTTTGTTTAAGAGCATGATTTTGGGTTTGTTTTGAAGGATTTCTTCGATCATTGGGTTTCTAGAGGACATTGGAATTCTTGCATCGGTTAATTCAAATACGATGTCGATGAGCTTTAATTTTTCTGTGACTTCACGTCTTGCTTTTGCCATATGGCCTGGAAACCATTGAATCGTCATATGTGCACCTTCTTTCTTCTACCGTTATCTTTATACATTGTACAAAAAAAGAGCCTGTTACAGGTAACAAGCTCTTTCCTTTGATATCATTATCGTCTGATTTCTTTGATACGAGCCGCTTTACCGCGAAGTTCACGTAGGTAGTAAAGTTTCGCACGACGTACCTTACCGTGACGTACAACTTCGATCTTAGCGATTTTTGGTGTGTGTACAGGGAATGTACGCTCAACGCCTACACCGTAAGAGATCTTACGAACTGTGAAAGTTTCGCTGATTCCACCACCACGACGCTTAATTACAACACCTTCAAAGATCTGGATACGCTCACGAGTACCCTCGACAACTTTAACGTGTACACGTAAAGTGTCACCAGGACGGAACGCAGGAAGATCAGTGCGTAATTGTTCTTTTGTGATTTCTTCAATCAAATGTTGCATCGTTTTCAACTCCTTCCAACAGATGCTCATGTCCTCTTTCTTCATTGCAGCGGAACATCGTTTTCAAACTTGGATCAGCAAGCCGTCCAAGTCACAAGTAGTATCATACCATACCTCTATGCCGTGTGCAATACAATCTAGTCATTATGAAGCTGCCAAAGCCATCTTTTTTCTTCATCCGTTAATGTTTTGCAAGAATCGATCAAATCTGGCCTTCTTGTATAGGTTCGCTTCAAGGATTCTTTGCGCCGCCACTCTTCAATTTTGGCATGATTTCCAGAGAGAAGCACATCCGGCACTTTTAGTCCTTTATAATCTGCCGGCCTTGTATAGTGCGGGTGCTCAAGCAGACCTGTACTGAATGAATCTTCGATGTGAGACGCTTCTTTTCCAAGCACATGAGGCAAAAGCCTGACCACACTGTCTGCAATCATCATCGCTGGCAGCTCTCCGCCTGTGAGGACGAAATCTCCGATTGAGATCTCATCTGTGACAAGATGCTCCCTGATGCGCTCATCGTAGCCTTCATAGTGGCCACAAATGAACATAAGATGCTCTTCTTTTGCAAGTTCTTCTGCCTTCTTTTGTGTATATCTTTCCCCTTGAGGACAGACAAGAATGATTCGGGGGTTCGTGCTTGCTTTCTTCGTTAAATCTTCTACCGCATCAAATACGGGCTGCGCTTTCAGTACCATACCAGCACCGCCGCCATACGGATAGTCATCCACTATTTTATGCTTATGATCCGAATACTCTCTAAAATTGACGACATGAAATGAGACAGCTTCTTTCTCCTGTGCTTTTTTTAAGATCGATGAGTGAAGCACACCTTCGAACATTTCAGGAAAAAGGGTTAAGAAGTCGATTTTCATTCGTCAATGAGTCCTTCCATCACTTCAATGTGTACGGTTTTGGATGAGATATCGATCTTTTTAACGACAGATGGAATATAAGGAATCAAGGCATCTTTTTTGCCTTTTCTTCCAACCACCCACACATCATTTGCCCCTGGCGTTAAGATCTCTTTGATTTGGCCGATCAGTTTGTCCTCTTCATCGTATACTGCACAGCCAATGATTTGGTGGAAATAAAATTCTCCTTCGTCTAATGACGCGAGATGTTCTTTTTCTACCTTTAAGATTGATTCTTTCAAATGCTCTGCTTCATTTAACGAATTGATTTCTTCAAATGTGAGCAAATCAAACTGTTTGTGCTGCCGATGTGATGCGACAGTCACTTTCAGCGGCTCACTTTGACCTTGCTTAAAAATATAGAGGACGCTTCCCTTTTTGTAGCGCTCTTCTGGGAAATCCGTCTTTGACACGACGCGTACTTCTCCGCGCACTCCGTGTGTATTGACGATCTTTCCAACATTCAACCATTCTAGCTCCATGTTCTCAATCACCCCTGACGTATTTCCACAATGGTGCCGTCTTTCACGACGATGACATTATCTTGCATCTTGCCATCCCATTTATCACCTATTTTTACTTCAACCAGTGCATCCACTTCTGTTTCTTTCATTTCACTTCCAAGCGGCAAAATATGCAGCTGCTCTACTTGAAAATCAATTTGCCGGATCTTCTCTTGCCTTTTATCGATCGCTTTTTGAAATTGAGGGATGGCTTCTTGCTGATGTGGTTCTTTTTCATGTTTTTTCAGTTGAAAATATAGTTGATTGCATTCACGTTCTAGTCTTTCTTTTTTCTCCAAAAAAGTCGTTAACAGTTTGTCCTTACTGCTTTCAGTTAATACTTGCATCACGGTGACATGTTGAATGATCTGCATCTTCCTTTTTGTCCCCCTATCCGAAGGCATTTGTCCTCTACAGTATAACGAAAAATAGATTTAAACGTGTAAAAAAAGGGGAGGTCCTAAGCCCTCTCCCTTTTTAGTCAGCAATCTCAAGTTGAACTTTCTTAGAAGACTCTGCACTTGCTGCAAAAATGACTGTTCGTATCGCTTTTGCTGTACGTCCCTGCTTTCCAATCACTTTTCCGGTATCTTCAGCATTGACAGACAGTGTGTAAATCACCTGCTCATCTTTTTCTAATGAAGATACGTGGATATCTTCAGGGAAATCAACAAGTGGCTCGACGATGGACACAATCAATTCTTCCAAGGACAGCTCATTCATTATTTGCTGTTTTTCGCATTATGAAATTTTTCAAGAATTCCTTGGCTTGAGAAAAGGTTGCGAACTGTATCAGATGGTTTCGCACCATTTTGAAGCCATTTAAGCGCTAATTCTTCGTTGATTTTCACCTCAGCTGGTGATACCACTGGGTTATAAGTTCCAACTGTTTCGATGAAACGACCGTCACGTGGTGAACGAGAATCTGCTACAACAATACGATAGAAAGGAGATTTTTTTGCTCCCATACGTTTTAAACGAATTTTTACTGCCATTTTACTAGCACCTCCGAAAATATTTCAACAAGATAGTATATTAACAATGATAAAAGGGTTTGTAAAGTGTTTTTTCTTAACAACGGTTTTATCATGTATAACCAATTACATAAATGGTAATTTAAAGCCCTTTTTCTTTCCTTTGGACATGTTGGTCATTTGCTTCATCATCTTTTTCATTTCATCAAATTGTTTTAAAAGGCGATTGACTTCCTGTACAGATGTTCCGCTTCCTTTTGCAATCCGTTTTCTTCGGCTTGCATTGATGACCTCTGGCTGTTCTTTTTCCTTGGTCGTCATTGATTTAATGATCGCTTCGATATGATTGAGCTGCTTTTCGTCTACTTGGACGTTCTTGAGCCCTTTCATTTTACCGGCTCCCGGCATCATTTGGATCAGTTCATCAAGTGGACCCATATTCCGAACTTGGCCAAGCTGCTCGAGGAAATCATCGAGCGTGAAGCTCATTGTCCGCATTTTTTGCTCAAGCTCTTTCGCTTTATCTTGATCGACGTTTGCCTGTGCTTTTTCAATAAGCGTGAGCACATCTCCCATACCAAGAATTCTTGATGCCATCCGCTCCGGATGGAATGGTTCAATCGCATCAAGCTTTTCTCCTAGTGCAGCGAATTTAATCGGCGTGTTGGTGACAGCTCGAATAGAAAGTGCTGCACCGCCTCTTGTATCACCGTCTAGTTTTGTTAGAACGACACCCGTTAAACCAAGCTGTTCATTAAAGCTTTTTGCGACATTGACAGCATCTTGACCTGTCATCGAGTCAACAACTAGGAAAATTTCTTCTGGATTTGCTACTTCTTTTACTTTCTGAAGTTCATCCATTAATTCTTCATCGATATGAAGACGTCCTGCTGTATCTAAAATGACATAATCATGGTGTTCTTCTTTCGCTTTTTCAATTGCCTGTTTGGCAATTTCCACAGGGCTGACTTGATCACCTAATGAAAACACCGGCATATCAAGCTGTTTCCCAAGCGTTTGAAGCTGCTGGATCGCTGCTGGTCTGTAAATATCAGCAGCTACCATCATCGGCTTGCGATTATGTTTTTTGCGAAGTAAATTGGCAAGCTTCCCAGTTGTGGTTGTTTTACCTGCCCCTTGAAGACCAACCATCATAATGACGGTTGGAGATTTTTTCGCTACAGCGATCTTACTCTCTTCTCCGCCCATTAATTCAGTGAGTTCTTCTTTTACAACTTTAATGACCTGTTGTCCAGGGGTAAGGCTTTTCATGACCTCTTGTCCAACTGCCCGCTCACTTACTTTTTTCACAAAGTCTTTGACTACTTTAAAATTGACGTCAGCTTCAAGAAGGGCAAGGCGTACCTCGCGCATCATTTCTTTTACATCTTGCTCTGACACTTTTCCTTTGCCGCGGATTTTTGAAATCGTCTGCTGCAGTCGGTCGGCTAATCCTTCAAATGCCATACTGTGCCGCCTCCTAATCTAATTTCTCAAGCGATTCAATTAAAGCTTCTGCTTCTTCTGTTTGCGCAGAATCAGCTACAAGCTCTCTCATTTTTTTGAGAAGTTCTTTACGCTCTTTAAATTTCTTAAACAAGAGCAGCTTTTCTTCATATTGTTCAAGCATCGCTTCAGTCCGTTTAATATTATCATAAACAGCCTGTCTTGATACTTCATATTCATCCGCAATTTCACCGAGGGAAAAATCGTCTAGGTAGTAAAGCGACATGTAGCTCTTTTGCTTTGCGGTCAACAACGATTGATAGAAGTCAAACAAGTAATTCATTCTCGTTGTTTTTTCAAGCGTCATGGGCTCTCTCCCCTTTGTTAAGTTCATTCCCTTTACATCAACTAAGTTTACACGGTTCTGTTCTGCGTGTCAAGTTTTTATCTTGTCACTTCATGAAGCGGTGTATAAATAAAAATGCCAGCAGTTTTGCCGGCATTTTTTTGTTAGTCTTGTTGATCAATTACGTCTGAGAATAATCCATACACATACGATTCTGCATCAAACTCTTGCAGATCGTCCACTTTTTCACCTAAACCGACAAGCTTCACGGGGATGTTCAGCTCATTTCGAATCGCAAGAACGATTCCGCCCTTTGCAGTACCGTCAAGCTTTGTTAAAGCAATCCCTGTCACATTTGTCGCTTTAGAAAATTCCTTGGCTTGTGCCATGGCGTTTTGGCCCGTTGTCGCATCAAGGGCGAGCAATACTTCATGAGGTGCATCTGGAACCTCGCGTTCAATGACTCTCTTGACCTTCTCCAGTTCTTTCATCAAGTTGACTTTGTTTTGAAGTCTTCCTGCTGTATCGCAGATAAGGACATCCGCATTTTTCGCTTTTGCTGATTGAACGGCATCATAGATCACCGCTGCTGGATCAGAGCCTGCTGTTTGTTTGACGACAGGAACACCTGAACGCTCTCCCCACACTTCAAGCTGCTCGATGGCACCGGCACGGAACGTATCACCTGCTGCTAAAATGACGGATTTCCCTTCATTTTTCAGCTTGTTTGCAAGCTTGCCGATCGTTGTTGTTTTCCCAACACCATTGACACCTACAAATAAAATGATATTCAAACGCCCGTCTTCAATGTTCAGCGCAGAGATTTGTTCCTCTCCGCTATTGTAGATGTCAACCAGCTTTTCAGAAATGACCGCTTGTACTTCACTTGGGTCTTGAATGTTTCTTAATTTCACTTCTTTTTTCAGCTCATCAATCAGTTCCATCACAGTTGTGAAACCGACATCAGCGCCGATCAGAACCTCTTCCAGCTCTTCAAAAAAGTCTTCATCGACTTTGCGGTAGCGGGAAATCAGTTCATTTACTTTTCCTTGGAAGGAGTTTCTTGTTTTTTCAAGTCCATCTTTAAACTTTTCTGATACTGAATCGGTTTGCTGCGTAAATTTTTCTTTTAATTTCTTAAAAAAGCTCATTGGTTCAAAAACCTCCTTTAATTACTGGACAAGCTCTTTCGTTTCTTCTAGTTTGACAGATACAAGCTTAGAAACACCTGATTCCTGCATCGTCACGCCGTAGAGCACATCGGCTTCTTCCATTGTTCCCTTGCGGTGCGTAATGACAATGAATTGTGTTTCCTTGCTGTATTTCTTTAAATATTGCGCAAAACGGAAAACATTTGCTTCATCAAGCGCCGCTTCTACCTCATCTAATACGCAGAATGGAACAGGTCTCACTTTTAAAATAGAGAATAGTAAAGCGATCGCTGTTAAGGCTCTCTCTCCACCTGAAAGCAGGCTTAAGTTTTGCAATTTTTTTCCTGGCGGCTGCGCGACAATATCAACGCCAGAGTTGAGTAAATCATTTGGATCTGTCAGCTTAAGATCTGCTCTTCCGCCGCCAAATAATGCTTGAAAAACAGATTCAAAGTGACCGCGGATTTGAGAGAATGTCTCAGAGAAGCGTTTTGTCATCTCTTGATCCATTTCTTCGATGACTTGGAATAATGTATTTTTCGCTTCTGTCAGATCATTTCGCTGTTCTGTTAAGAAGAGATAGCGTTCATTCACACGTTCATACTCGTCAATGCTGCCTAAGTTTACTGTTCCAAGCTCTTCAATGGCTAGTTTGATCAGCTTCACTCGTTTTCTTGCTTCATCTGGCGATAACGTCAATTGATACATCTCTTTTGCTCCTTCAAACGAAAGAGCATATTCATCGTTCAAATAAGCGATCAGATTATCGAGCTTGACTTCCATACGGCCAAGCTTAATCTCTTCATCTTTTAAGCTTGTGGTGAGCTGCTTGTACAAACGCTTTTGTTCTTTAAGTTCACGTTCAGCAAATTCTAATGTTTCAGAAAGAGCGAGACGCTGCTTACGCCGCTCTGAAATGAGTGCGGTTGTTTTGTTTTTGTTTTCCAGTTTCTCTTTCGCCGCTTCTTCTAGTTGTTCGGCTCCGCTTGAACTAGATGACATTTCACTTGTTAAGAGTGACAGATCTTCTTTTGTTTCCATCAGCGTCTGTTCAGCCTCTTCTAATTCAGCCATTAAGCTCGAAAGCTTTTCTTGTTCATTCGATAAGGACTGCTCTTTTTTGGCAAGCGAGATTTTCAGCTCTGTTAATTCGGCAGAAATGGTTTCTTTCGTTGAGCTTTGCGTCTGCTTACGCTTTGTTAACGTATTGATCTCTTGATCAAGAGCCGTCAGTTTCTCACCTATAGAGGCTTCAAGAGCGACCTGCTTTTTGTCCTTATCCGCGAGTTCAGTAGAACGCTGCTGCAATTCTTCTTTTTCTTGATCATAGAGTTCAAGATGAGCATTGATATTTTTTTCTGCAACTTGCAGTTCGTATAGCTTCCCTTTGAGATCTTGCTGCTTTTCACGAAGTGTTTCGCCGCGCTGACGCAGTTCGTTTAATTGGCTTTCGTTTGCTCCGATCAATTGCTTCGTTTCTTTTGTTTCTTTTTCAAGGATCGTTGTTTTCTCTTCCATTTCAACGAGCTGTTTTGTTAACGTTTCAATCTCCCGGTTTCTTGAAAGAAGAGAGTTGTTCTTTTTCTTTACGCCGCCACCAGTCATGGAACCGCCGGGGTTTACGACATCTCCATCAAGGGTCACGATGCGGTAACGATGTCCAAGCATTTTCGCCAGTTCATTGGCGTCTTTTAAGTCTCTAACGATCAGCACAGTTCCAAGCAAATTCTGAATCACCTTTTGATACTTTTCGTCAAAGGAAACGAGATGACTCGCTACGCCGATAAATGCAGCATGCTGCTCCGCTGTTTGGACATCTCTGAGCTGAATGGTTCTTTCTTTGATCACGTTCATTGGCAGGAAGGTTGCACGTCCAAAGGAATGCTGCTTTAAGTATCCAATCGCTTGTCTCGCAGCTGCTTCATTTTCTGTGACGACGTGCTGCGTAGCTGCACCCAGCGCAATTTCAATCGCTGTCTCATACTGCTGATCCGTTTGAATCAGCTCTGCAATGGCACCGTGAATACCGCCTAACCGTTCTTTTACCTTTAAGACCTCTTTCACTCCTTGGAAAAAGCCTGAAAAGTCTTCCTGCATGGATTCAAGCATCTCTTTTTTGGATTTTGCCTGCTGTACGTATTGATAGGCTTGGTAAAGAGCCGTTTCTTTTTTCTCGTATTGACGTTTTATCTGCTCAAGCTTTTGTTCTGCTTCTCTAAAGCGTTTGACTTGAGCCAGAATGTCTTCTTCCAGTGCTGAAAGCTGCTGCTCAGCTTCTGTTTTCTTTTCTTTGACAGACACTCGTTCTTCGATATGTTTTTGGTTATTTTGCGTCAGCCGCTCTAGCTGCATCGCTGCTTGGCGCTGCTGTTCTTCT
>Ga0209463_1000363_pt1 | contig 38949 bp, 37 predicted proteins | sample AgamicMgSfrz_FD_187169 | JGI IMG/M metagenome (GOLD analysis project Ga0209463, IMG submission 187169) | Agave microbial communities from Guanajuato, Mexico - Mg.Sf.rz (SPAdes) (version 2) | ecosystem: Host-associated > Plants > Phyllosphere > Phylloplane/Leaf | place: Guanajuato, Mexico...
GTAAGCATGGTTTTCAAACCACAAAGAAAGGCGAATTCGTCATTATCATCGGTGGAGACGGAACATTCCTCAGTGGAGTGAAAAAAAAGATAGAAAAAGACCCTGTCTTTGTCGTAATGAACGCAGGGAACCTTGGTTTCTATTCAGAATTTCATGTAGATGATATTGAGAAAGTAATAGAAGTAATTAAAAACAAAGATTACTATATTGAAGAGCATCCAATGTATGAAGTGCACTTTCATGGAAAAAACGGGGTGCATGTTGAATACTTTATAAACGAGGTTGTCGTTACTGAAGCGGAAGACTTAGCCATTCATATGGTCTTAGAAGTAGATGGACAAGTGTTATTCCGCGTTCCTGCAGATAATATGATAATTTCAGGGATGGGTGGTTCAACAGGGTATAATGTGAATGCAGGTGGACCCATTTCTTTTTGTCCCAATGTATATAATATAGCCATAACCAATCCCATTATGAACAAAGCATTTCCATATCGCGTTTATCCTGCTGTGATACCTAATGACTCTGAATTAAAAGTGTATCCAAGCACCTTAAAACAACGAAGTTATAAAGTTGTTTGTGATAGCAGAGAAATTAAGGATATAGAATATAAATACATTACCATTAAGAAGCACGAGAAGCCGATTAAAATACTCCGCACCAATGGTTATAGCCGTATCAATCATATACACGAACGACTCCTCAATTTTAGTTCTCCTAAAAATTAAAATGAATACATAATTGTTAGCCCCCAGCATATATCTAAAATATGTGGAAAAAGTGGATGGAACAACGTCATAAGAGAAAACGCATAAAAGCTTATCTAAACACTATAAAGAAACGTCGACAACCATAAGGTGTCGGCGTTTCTTTCGTTTGCAGGAATCCGTTAATAACAGCCAAATCCTAAGGGGGAGGTGAGGAAATGATAGAGCTAAAACAAATTGAAAAAAAATACAAAGATGAAGTCGTCTTACACGGTGTAAATGCGACGATAATCAAAGGAGAAATGGTTTTTTTACGGGGAGCATCTGGCTCAGGAAAAACAACACTTTTAAAACTGTTAAATCGAGAAATAGAGGATTATAAGGGTGAAATAATATTAGATGGGAAAGTATATAGAAACTACCCCAAACACGTTATTCGTCGAGAGGTGTCAACCATTTTTCAGTCGTTTGAATTGCTTGAGAGAAAAACGGCAATAGAAAATGTCATGTTAGCAGGAGAGGTGCTTGGGAAGTCTAAAAAAGAATTGAAAGAGCTATCCCTTCAGCGATTGGAACAAGTGGGACTCTTAGATAAACAACATCGCTTCCCTCACGAACTTTCTGGGGGCGAACAACAGCGTGTGGCAATTGCTCGTGCATTACTAAATCAACCAAAAGTCTTATTAGCGGATGAACCAACTGGAAACTTAGACCCTGAAACGGCAGAGAGAATAATGAATTTACTTTATGCAATCAATCAAGAACAAGGAATTACTATGGTTATCGTCACGCATTCGAATGAACTAACTGCACAATATAACACTCATCGGACGTTAATCATGAATAAAGGGGTGTTATCATCATGAATCCAATGAAGTATTATATTCGAGATGCCTTTCAAGGACTAAAACGCAATGGTAAAGCATTTGTTGCGACTGTCTTGTTAATTGCAATTTCTTTGTCATTGATGGGAAGTTTTTTTCTTATAAGACATAGTGCTACAAACGTAATTTCATTTTTAGAAACACAAGTAAAAATAAAAGTGTTTGTATCAGAAGATGCAAATGTAAAGGATGTGAATCGAGCCATCTCAAGCTTAGATGGAGTAGCATCTACCGATATAGAAAGTAAAGAGGAAATGCTGGACAGAATGAAAGGTTTTTTTAAGGGGAAAGAATACCTATTTGAAGCGTTTCAAGATGCTTCGTTTCCATATACCATCCTAATCGAAGCTAATGATGAGAAAAAGGTGGATAGCATTGCAAGTACAGTTAAAAATCTAGAGGGAGTACAAGACATTGTTTATCCTCAAACCTTCGCAAAAGAAATATTAAAATGGACAGAAATTATTAAACAGTATGGCACTTTACTTCTTTTAATCTTTCTTCTTTTAAGTTTCCTAACCACGCAACTTGCCCTATCATTGTCAGTTCACCAACGTCAAAAGGAGTTTCGTTTAAAACTGATACTCGGAGGAAAGGCAAGCCATGTCCGCACACAAATCTTATTTGAAGGGTGGATAATGGCTTTTATCGGTAGTGTAATAGCTAGTATTGTAGTTACCATTCTTGACCGCTTTGCTCTTCAAAAGTTAATGGATAAGTTTCCTTTTATATTTCAAGACAGTCCATCATACTTAAATACCATTCTTTTATTATTGGTAGGAATCGGGTCTATTGTCGGTATACTTGCTTCCTGGTTAGCCACTAGAGGAATGATGAAGCGTGGGTAAACGAATTTTTCTTGGGATTTGTGTAATAAGTGTTTTTTTATTATGCTGCAGTCGACCAGTATATGCGCACCTAGTAGGAGCATTCCAAGCGTTTTTGTCGGGCGTTCAAGATAAAGACAGTGAAAAAGAATTAATGCAAACAATGAAAGATACCAAAGGACAACATGAGATATTAGAGAAAAAAACAGAAGAGAAACGGACAAAATTTGAAAAAGAACAAGAAAAGATGATGAAAACCCTGATGTTTTACGACACGGTAGCTATTGATAGTTATGGGGCATTGCTATTTGAAAATGGAAATGTAGTCGATATGTTAACTAATGAAAAAATAATGACACGAACATTAAAAAAAGACATGACGCACCTTGAGACGCTTTACACTCAGTATAGTGAAGTAAATGAGGCATTAGCGTCTGTAAAAGGCTACGCAAATTTACTAAAGGCAATAAAAGAAAACAGAGAAAGAAAACAGTATTTATTAGATGTTTATGGCAGCGTTACATTATACAATAACAGACAGTTTGCAAGCGTCTTACAAAGCATTTGGAATCAAGAAATGAATAAAATTGATGAGTACCTAAAAGAAGATGGGGAAATTTTTTCTCTGAACTTAGCTATATGGTTAAAAGAAAATGAAGAGAAACGTTCAAATTACATAGGGTATGACCAACTAAATAAAAAAAGTAAATTAACGTATCTTATTCAAAAAGACCACTTGTATATCGTTTATAAGCATGGCAGCGGGCATTTAATTCTCATTTCACAATTAGCTCATGAGACAAAGGACCAAACTTTCTATACGTTGGAAATAGAAGCAGGTTACCTTAATGGGTATCCTATTGGAATTGATATTATAAAGCGACTAAATGGGGAGTTTAAAATCTCGTATAAAGGCTTACAAACAGATGCACAAAAAGAATGGGTAATTCAGCAAGTATCAAACGGATTGGTGATACAACCCGTTACTACCATTATGGATTAAGAGGGGGAAAATACGATGAAAAAAATCGTAGGGTTAGTTACAGCAGCATTTTTAAGTATCACAATTGCCTCAGCACACGTATCCAATGAATATACAATATATGATGATACCCAACATTCTGAAATTAAAGAGGACTTAACGAAATTACGTACGCTTGGAGTAATTCCTTATAAAGAAGGAGCGAGTGTATATGGTCCTCAAGACGCGCTTAACAAAGAAGAGTTAGGGTATTGGGCGGCACAGTTTTTAATTAAAAGCGATAAAACACTAAGCGAAGCAGAATATGTAAAACAAGCAGTTGATTTAAAATTAATTGATAAAAAAGAAGGGGCCGCTACCTACCAAGATGTCATACAGGCCTATTTTGATAAAAATGAATTAAAGGCTAGTGATGTGAAAGCAGCAATTAAAGGCAAAGAAAAAGAAGAAATCACAAAAGAAGAGCTAGCGCAATTATTGGGGAAATTAATCGACCGAAAATCAGGCGATGGATTGTTTATGAAATCTGGTTTACAAAAGGGTCCAACTGGAGTTATTGAAAAAGTATCATCTAAAAAGGTAACCGAAGGAAAAACCTCATTTGAAACCTACACGTTTACAATAGATGGTCAAAAATACCCTGTTGCAGCTCATGTAAAAGTATTACATGGTCCAACAGATTTGAGTTTATGGAAAGGGAAAGAAGTGTCCCTTACCTGGATAGGTACAGAAACAGCTCACGAACATAGTGGTACACCTTCCGAAAAGACGGACGAAACCACAGAAAATGAAGAAGTATCAGTAGCCATTGAATTTATTCAAGCAAAAGATGGAGCATTTAAGAAAAGTGAATATGCACCTGTACAATTTAAGAATGACACTGTAAAAGTAGAGAAAAAAGAATTTCCTTGGGTATTAATCGGAGGAATTGTTGTAGCCATTTTATTAATTGCTATCATCATTCGTTCACGCAAACGTTAAGAGTTCGAGATTTTCTCCGAACTCTTTTCTTTCATAAAATATGAAAGGGGAACTAATATGATATATCGTGCAAAAAAAGACCGCATGTTTGTGGTGTTAACTAGTAGTTTTGCGATGGTAATCAGTGGTCTAGTATTTGCTCCCATGATACTTGCACCTTCGTTTTACGGACCAAATAGTATAGCTGTATTAATGGGGGCTTGGCTGGTTCTTATAGCAGGCATTTTGTGGTGCGCAACAACTATTCAATACGAATTTAGAAAAACGATGCTTTATGCCAAGCGCGGCCCCTTCGTTAAGAAGATTCCATACCGTAGCATCAGCAATATTGAAATGTGTTCATTTTCTATTTCGGATGTCGCATTAGGAAGATGTACGTTTTCCTCAAAAGACGGAGTGGCAATTATTCATCGCAACGGAACAGCTATGTTGAAAGTGTCTCCTCAAGAGAAGCATCTATTTACTGCTGAACTGCAAAAACAAATACGAAAAGCAAAAGCCTAAAAATAGGGTCTCTATCTAGAGGCTCTTTTTTATGTGTATTTTTTTCTCTGTTTTTTTTACACTGTTTTCTTTTTTTTTGGCTTATTATGGAGGTAGAAATTACAGCTAACGAAAGAGGGTGAAGGGAGTGTTGGTCATGAGCCGATTAGATACGTGTATTACACGAATAACAGAGAAGTATCAAACCACACATAAAAAAGAAGACATCAAATTGTTATATCAAGAAATTATGAATTACTTACCTACATACAAAGAAAAAAAGGCATTTTCTGTTTATTATGCTGAACTAACGAAGAACAACTAGAACTTATCTGGTTGTTTTTTTGTGCGCATTTTTTTGACTTCTTAAATGAATTACCTATAATAAAGTAGTTAAATTGCTTTTTTTCTATATGAGTAGAGGGGATAAGATGAAAACCAAATATCTGGTCATTTCCGTATTAGCATTTTTCATCTTTATAGGCATCTATTCCACTCAAAAAAACATGCAAAGAAGTAATCCAAGTTCAATAACCGTTAGCGAATTTAAAGAGAAAATACAAAAAGCCCCAAAAGGCACGACTATTACTGAAACCTATGATGGAATCGTTACATATGTGAGTAAGGATAAAAAGACATTTTTCGTGACCCATGTTAATCCTAATAAGAGTCCAATAGGAGAATATATTGAAGATAGCCAGGTAACATATAAGTTCGTCAAAGAAGGCGGATTATTTGGAAACGGCTTTTTAATTTTACTCGGGGTGTTCCTTCTGTTTGTTTTGCTGTCAGCAGCAAATCGAAATCGTCAACCGCAACCAGGACAAGTGCAAAAGAAAGACAGTAAACTTGTATACGAGACACCTGAGGTTAGTTTAGCAGACGTAGGAGGATTGAACCAAGAAACCAAAACAGAATTAATGCAAATCATCGACCTATTCAAAAACCACGAAAAAGCAAAAAGTCTTGGCATAAAAAAGCCAAAAGGTGCTTTACTTTATGGGCCTCCTGGGACAGGGAAAACTCTTATTGCAAAGGCAATTGCAAAAGAATTAAATGCAGTATTTTTTGCTAAATCAGCATCTTCTTTTATGGAGATGTATGTGGGTGTTGGTTCTGGTCGAGTTCGCGAAATTTTTCAAATAGCACGTAGTGTAGCAACAGATGAAAAACCGTCACTTATTTTTATTGATGAAATCGATGCAATTGCTAAGAAACGTGGAGGGCGCAACAGCCATGAGGAAAGAGAAAACACACTGAACGAATTATTAAAAGAATTAGACGGTGTAGAATCCAATGAAAATGTATTCTTTATTGCGGCAACAAATTTATATGATTCGTTAGATGACGCGTTTAAACGTTCTGGTCGGATTAGTAATGAGTTATATATAGGGCTTCCAGAAGAACAAGGAAGACTAGAAATTTTACAAATTCACAAAAAAGACTACAAACTATCCGAGAGCACGGACAAAGAACTTCCTACTGTAGCGAAAAGCATTAGGGGCTACTCTGGTGCAGACATTGAAGAGATGTACTCCAAAGCAGCAAAACATGCATTCAACGAAGGAAAAGAAGAGATTGAATTAGTAGATATCCAACATGCAATTGACCGAATGGTGTTGGGGACCCAGAATCAAAAATTACTGGACAACGATGTTCAAAAGAGAGTGGCTTATCATGAAGCGGGGCATGCTCTTATTCAAGCGTTGACCTTTCCAAATTCCATTCGTAAGGCTACTATTATTCCGCGAGGAGGAGCTCTTGGTTTTGTAGCTCCAATTCCAAAAGAAATTGACTTGGCCACTCACGAAGAACTTATGGACCGATTAGCTATGATAGTAGCAGGTGGTGTGGCGGAACGTGAAATATTCGGCATGCACTCCGTTGGAGTAGGAGGAGATGTTCGCCAAGCACGTCAGCTTATAGATGCCATCGTAGAAATCGGGGTCTTTGAAAAAGATTTCGAACTTATCTACGAAACGAAAGAAATTGAGAAAGCTAAACAACATCTTTTTAAATCGGCTGTGCTACGCTCAACCGATTATATAAAAACACATATTAATATCTTACATAAAATTGCTAAAGCGCTGATTGAAAAAGAAACACTAGATGGGGAAGAAATTCAGCAAATGGTTAAAATAACATAAAAAGAGAGTCTAGCTACTATATGTAGCGCGGACTCTCTTTTTATTAATCGCTGTACGTGGCCTCATACTTTTCTGCCTTTGTACGAATTCGTTGGCGTGTGTTATCAACCGCTTTTTTATCTTTTGAAATAAAACCGCCTATTTCCTCATAACTGTAACCTTCTGTGTAATAGACGAGTACTTCCTTTTCAAGTTCAGTTAAAATATCCCATATCCCTCGTAATGTATCTTTTTTTATAGCTAGTTCATCAGGTGTCGTATGGTCAGATTCAAAACTCTCTTCAAAAGTCATTTCAGCATCGCTACGAATGGGAGCGTGAAACGAGTAAGCATCGTTTAAGCTTGCATTCTTCGTATTCTTGGATTGATTAATAATGGTATCTAGGTACTTAATGATGACAAAGCGTGTAAAAACTGTGAACTTCATCTTTCGTTCAATTTTATAGTCTTTTATCGCCTTTAAGTACCCTACCATACTTTCTTGAAACACGTCGTCTTCATCCATTCCACGAAAAAAACGTCCTTGCAGTCTAAGTTGTCTGATAACATTTTTTATAAAAGACTTATGTCTTCGTGTCAGGATATTTCGCGCTTGTAGATTTCCTTCTTTGTAAAAAAGAATAAGTAATTCGTCAGGCGCTTTTTCAATTTTTTGCTCGTACCTACGCATCCATTCTTTTAGAGCAAGATGAGATTGCATTTGCACTAAGCATAGTAAAATAGCCTCTGTAGCTAACTCGATTTGAGTGGTATATCGCTTTCGTAGTACATAAGAAGGAGCCACCCACTTCGTATGTTGATGTAAGGTGACTAATTCTTGGTCTGATAGTTCTTCTAAATCTACCAAACAAGTATCATGAATAAACTTTGAAAAGGGTTGTATAGACCTGGTAGAGTGCTGAAAATGACGATAGAACGCGTGGATTGCTTCATCGGATAGTTTTTTGCAGTGTTTGGAGAGGTCATTGAAAAACTCGGTTTTCAATAGAGTGACGTCCACTAGGATTCCTCCCTTATGTTTTATCCGTGGCAAGCTGCGCCTCACGATAGCGCTCTCCTTTAGTACGAATGCGCTGGCGTGTATTATCGACGGCTTTACGGTCTTTCCCAAGTGCTTGTGCAATTTCTTCGTAGGTATAACCTTGCCCATATAAAATAAGGACACTACGCTCTAGCTTGGTTAAAATGCCCCATATTGCATAAAATTCTTCCTTTTTCATAAACATGTCTTCAGGGTAATATAATTCGCTTAAGAGGGTGTCTTCGAATGTAGCTTCTGTATCTTCCTTTAGAGGAGTGTGGTAGGAGAACGAATTGTTTAAAGCGCGGTTTTTGTGGTTATTTGAGGTGTTGCGTAATGTCCCGATGTGTTTATCGATAACAAATTTGGAGAAGTCTTTGAAGCGTGTTTTAAACTGGATTTTATAATCGTTAACTGCTTTATAAAGACCAATTATTCCTTCATGAGCGATGTCTTTTGGGTCCATATCTTTCGGACGATATTTTTTAAATAACCAATAAGACATTTGTTTGACGCTGGTATAATGCCGCTTAATTAAAACATCTAGTGCAAGGACATCTTCTTGCTGCGCCATCAAAACTAATACTTCATCCTTTGCATTTTCGTATTTTCCTTCATAGCGTTCAAAAAGAATTTTTTTTGCTTGAGGAGAACGAACTTGCAAAAGAAACATTAATTCATCTTCGGTCAACGTGTCCCAGGCTTGAAATAATTTTTTTCGAAGAAAATAGCTAGGGTATTGCCAATCTGAATACTGATGAAGAAGCAGAAGGGAGGGTTTATCGAAGGAGGATAAGTCAACCATAAATTTATCTTGAGCTGGTTTAGAAGTAGAAGGCAAATCGTCAATTTTGGCGAGGTGGTATAACTCATTTACTACGCATTGACTGTTCTTTTTATCTAGTAATGCAAGTTCTTGGACGAGTTCTTGCACGTGAGTATCAGAGAATGTATTCATCATGTTTCCCCCATTTTATGTTCTATCATGTTCTTATTATAAAAAAGGGTTTTCTATGAAAACAATGAACGAGGCAAATTATTTTTAAAAAAAGAATTGGAAAAATAGGTGAATTCAAGGAATCATTAAGCCTATTACTTATGTCCTGTGGGCAGAGAGGAGGGGGTAAAAAGAGGGAAAAGGTAGCGCCCTAATTAATGAAATTTTAAGCTTATTTTCACTGTATTTTCATTTTTCTTTTGTATAGTAAATTACATAAGCAACCAATGGGAATGTAAAACGTAAAAAAAGGACAACGAATTGTCCTTTCCCGAACACTACATAACGAAAATATGAACTTACTCGCAATGAAGTTATTTTAAAATATTCTTTAAATTATGTATGAATTCTCTGCGGCTTTTGTTAAAGTCCACAAATGACTCGGAACGGTTATATAGTTCACTCGGTCTTTCGTTTAAAAATTCAAAAATGCGTTCAAGTGTAACGTATTGTAAGAATTCTTCTGGTTGCATAATGTTCCAGCCGTCCACTATCCAAGCATTGCGACGATGACGACGATATTTTTCTTCATCATACACTTCATACTTGATTTTTCCATCTTTTGAATAATAAACGAGAGGACTAATTAGCGTTTTTTCTTGTTCTTTAAAATCGAATAATAGGATAGAATCCAGCGCATGAATTTCCTTTATTTCGCCTACTTCAAAGAGAGGTTCTGCTATTTGTTTAAGCAGTTCGACTTCTTCTGCAATCAGCTCTTTTTCGATTCTAGTTTGAGTATCAAACACTTCGTCGTACTGATTTTTTGCCTCTTTTAAATCACGAAACAATTTTTGAATATCTTCCATAAGCCACCTCCTGCATGACGAGATACTATCACAAAGTGACAGCAATGCAAGAAAACTAGCTGGTTCTTTTGAAAACCCAAACATAGTCTTCCCCTATATATGGGTTCTTCAAATCAAATTCATCAAATCCTTCTTTATCCAATTCATCATTTAGATAATAACTCTCAAAGTGAGCCTTCATTTCGTAAAAACACTCATCATTTGACTTAGCTTGTAAAAAGGACTGCTTGGGCACAGGAAAAGCATTTTTTTCTGATTTACCGTTTGATGTTAAATAGTAATAAAGATGGAATGTTTCTTCTAATTGCAGCTCAGCCACTTCTTCTTTAAAAAATAAATGACCTTGTTTTTTAAATTGTAGTAAGTGGTACTTTGCCAGCGGCATATTTGTTAATTTTTGTTTTTGCATATATTCGCTAAGTGTTATTTCCAAGTTGATACGCCCCTTTTATGAAATGATTAGAAATACGATTTTCATTATAGCAAGAAATATGTCAAAAATAAAAGGTTTTTTACAGACATGTTTCGACATTCTGAAAATTGTAACAATAACTTAACATATAAAAAAAGAGATGGGAATATATTCAACAATCTCCATGTTTTAATTATTATATAACACGATTTTACAAATTGGAAACAAAAAAAGGCCAGATGGCCTTTTTATTTTATCAATTTTCCGCCTTTATCACTGCACTCACAGCAGTATTTCATAGGTGGAATCTCACGCATAAACTTCTTTCCGCACTTACCGCAATCAGTAGGCGTCGGTTTAAAATAATCATTTGGAGACTTTGTTTTCTTTTCTTCTTTTTGCTCTGTTTTATAGATGCGAGCAGGGTGTTTCGTTTTAAATTTTTCTCCCGATTGAGGGTCAATTCGTTCACGTGGAGACCAGTTAATTTGTCTCTTTTCAGAAACAAAATCTTTGCCATCATCGATGCTATCAATAAATTTATAAAACGCATCGGATGAATTAAAGAAGTGGTCTGGATTTTTAGGCGTGAATGTTTCTTCCGTCGTAGGACATTTTCTTTGTAATGTCATCCTGTGTTCCTCCTTCGAAACGGCGTGCAAAAATATCAAAAAACATACGTTTATTTGTATAATCTTATATAGGACAAGTATATCACATATTCATTAAGCGTTGAATACGTTTTTGTGCAGGAGGGTGTGTCGAAAAGGTTTTGCTATAAGCGCGTTTAAAAGGGTCGCAAAAATACATGGAAGCAGATGCTTTTGAAATTTCTTCAATCGGGTCGTTATCTGTTGTAATTTTGCGCAATGCAGAGGCAAGTGCTTGTGGGTTTCGACATAATTCGGCACCAGCTGCATCTGCTAAATATTCTCGGTTTCTTGACAATCCCATTTGTATAGCAACAGCAATAACAGGAGCACAAATCAACAAAATAAGAGCAATTATCAAAAATACAGGATTCGAATTTTTAGAGTCTTTTACAAAAAAGATTCGTAACCCTATATCAGATAAAAAGGCAACAATTGAAACTAGAGCTAAACTTATAGTCGTGAGACGCACATCATAGTTTTGAATATGGGCTATTTCATGGGCAACAACCGCTTCAATCTCTTCACGTTCCAATTTTTGAAGGAGCCCCGCCGTTACAGCAATAGCTGCTTTTTCTGGCTTGGAGCCAGTAGCAAAAGCATTAGGAGAGGGGTCATTGATAATATAAACGCGAGGCATAGGTAATCGTGCAGCCATGGCTAAGTTTTCGACCGTATACCAAAGAAAAGGTTGAACCTGTGTGTCTTTTATTTCTTGCGCATGATTTAATTTCATGACAATATTTGTACTGTTCAAAAGTGTAATAGGGATATAAAAAGCCATGATAATAGCTGTTAAGATGGCACCGTACATCCAATTTGAATAACCCGCTACAGCTCCACTAATGACTGAACCGAGCACTAAAACGAAAAGAATGAAACCTAGAATATAGAGAGTTGTTTTTCGTTTATTTGCTGCTATTTGTTCAAAAAGCATATCACTCACCCCTTTAATTAAAAGAGTGACTTTATATTAGTCTAAATCCCTCTAAGGTCAAGAAAAAAACCGAAATCGACATAAAGGGTAGACTGCATATAAAGAAGACACGTTAAACTAAACACTTGAAATGCACAGTAAATTTTGGTATAATCCAAAAAGCGAACAGTTGTTCTTGTTTTGGTAACAATCTGTTCAGCTATATAAAAATTTAGGTGTAAATTTGATGAAATTATCAAATCGTTTTACAAAAGTATATTGATAAAGATAGTTGGTAATATATACATAAATACGCGTAGTTTTCAAAAAAGATATGTATTATTAAGATTTTAAAATTCTAGAGTTATTCAAAAATAAAATAATAATCGTCGTTTACAAATAGAAGTATAACATATCAAAAATGGCAATTACACAAACTTTGTACTCAATTTTTATATGGTAGAACAGGTGACAAAAGTCACGTTAAGACGCGTGAAAGATACATGTTATCCGCATTTCAGGATATGAATATCGCACAATAGTCAAACAGGTAGTTTTTTATTCCTTTAGGAATAAAAAACCGCCCAACAAGGGCGGAATTAGAAAGAAACTTTAACATTCTCACGTTCAGTTTCTGCAGTTTGTAACATTTCCACCTTCGCAAACTTGTGGATGGATGCTACGATGTTCGTAGGGATGCTTTGAATTTTCGTATTATATTTCATAACAGTTGTATTATATAGTTGTCGAGCGTACGAAATTTTGTTTTCAGTTCCTGAGAGCTCTTCTTGAAGCATTAAGTAATTTTGATTCGATTTCAAGTCAGGATAAGACTCTGATAAAGCAAAAATTGATTTTAAAGCTCCGCTCATTTCGTCGCTTGCAGCCATTTGTTCCTCGCGAGTACCGCCACTTGCAATGCTATTACGAGCTTGAATTACTTTTTCAAGAGTTTCTTGTTCGTGCTTTGCAAACCCTTTAACAGTCTCAACTAAATTAGGTATTAAGTCAAAGCGACGTTTTAATTGCACGTCAATTTGTGCCCAACTTTCTTCTATCCAATTCTTATATTTAACCAACGAGTTGTAGCCTGTAATCCATAAAAGCACGATTACAATGCCTACAATTGAAAGTACTGGTACCAATGCAACCCCTCCTAAACGAACTATAATTAGAAAAATATTACAATAAAAAAGGGAATAGTCAAGAAAATAAAAAAGAAGACTTGTTTCTACTAAAAGAATTCTTTTTACGTATACTAAGAATGGTTCCAGTTTACAAGGAGGGGATAGCATGAGCGTACTTCACGCAACAGAAGAAACATTTTCAGCGGAAGTGGAAACAGGTGTGGTATTAGTGGATTTTTGGGCCGAATGGTGTGGCCCGTGCAAAATGATTGCCCCTATATTAGATGAGATAGCAACGGAGTATAAAGGCAAGGTAAAGGTTGTAAAAGTGGACATTGAACGAGCGAGAGAATTGATAAATGCATTAGGTATTATGAGTATTCCAACACTATACCTTTATGTAGATGGTGAGAAGAAAGAGGAAACAGTAGGATTTCAAACAAAAGATTCACTGGCCGCACTTATTCAAAAACACACTGGGTGACCCTTATACATATTCGTTTAAAAAAACGGACATACAGATGTCCGTTTTTCTATAAAAAAGAAGGTATCTAAAAGATAATGGGAATGAAACACAGAATTAATATAAAAAACGCTCTGTATTTTTTCATACAGAGCGTTTTTGCCGTTCTTATAACTTATGAATATGAGGCGCATTAATACCTTGTTTAGCAAATCCATTCTTTGTATCTAAAACAATAGAAGCATGGTCTGCAATTTCACCGTAATTGAATGTTTGGTGTGAAGTAGCCAACACCACAATGTCGCTTTCTTCAATGATAGTACGGTCGTATTCAACAGGGCTATATTGTTCACCGTTCACACGGAATTGTTGTACGTATGGGTCGATAACATTTACGTTCGAACAGTGTGCTGTTAGTTTCTCTAAGAAAGGAATAACAGGACTTTCACGAACATCATCGATATCTTCTTTGTAAGCTACACCGAGAACAGTTACGCGGCTATCTTTTAAAGATTTCCCTTGTTCATTTAAAAGCTCCATAATGCGATAAAAAACAAAATCTCTCATGCTGTCATTAATTTTACCTGATAGCTCAATCATTTCCGTTTTTTCACCGTATTCTTTCGCTTTATATGTTAGGTAATAGGGGTCAACTGGAATACAGTGACCACCTACACCAACACCAGGGTAGAAAGGCATGAAACCGTATGGCTTTGATTTAGAAGCTTCAACAACTTCCCAAATATCGATGCCCATTTTGTGACAAATTTTAGCTGTTTCATTTACAAGTGCCATGTTGATGTAGCGGAATGTATTTTCGTATACTTTACTCATTTCTGCTACTTTTACGTCAGATACAAGCTGAGCTGTTTCTCCAACGTAAGCACCTGCTAGCTCAGTACAATGAGTTGTAATCCCACCAACAACTTTAGGTGTATTGGATAAACCAAATTTTTCGTTACCAGGGTCAACGCGTTCTGGAGAATAAGCTACGAATACTTCTTCGCCGATGACGTGACCTTCACGTTCTAAGACAGGAACGATAATTTCCTCAGTTGTTCCTGGGTATGTAGTACTTTCAAATACCACGAGTGTTCCTTTTTTTACGTGAGGTGCAATCATTTCCGTTGCACTTTGCACAAATGATAAATCTGGGTTTTTGTATTCATCAATTGGTGTTGGTACACACATAACGATAACATCCATATCTTTAATAAATGTAAAATCGTTTGTCGCACGTAACTCCCCATTTTTAACCATTTGGTATAAATCATCATCATTTACATCTTTGATGTAGTTTTTACCTTGGTTAATTGATTCTACTTTTGATTCAGATACATCGAAACCAGTTACACTGTATCCTTTGCGTACGTTGTGTGCAGCTGTTGGTAATCCAACATAGCCGAGACCGATAACACCGATAGTTGCTGTGCGATTTTCAATTTTGTCTAGTAGTGTGTTGTAGTGTGTTGTTAGTGTTGCCGTTCCCATTATCGTGTCCCCCAGCCATTTGATTTAATTGTTAGCAACGCATAAAAGCGAAGCGGGAATAATAATACTAAGTGAATTAATCCGTATAATGGAGCCATTAAAAAGACCCATGGACGTTTTAAAATATAGAATACGTTACGAGCATAAGCTGAGAAGCCTAAGTATGCTAAGTAATACGCCAATAGAATGAAACCGATTGTCTTAATTTTGAAAATTAAGCTGAATAAAATAATAAATCCAAATAAGAACCAAAGAGATAATTCTAAAATAACCCAGATAAGTGTTTTAGGTTTCTTAAAACCAATTTTAAACGCAATTAAACTTTCACGGAAAAAGCTTTTATTCCAGCGAACTTGCTGTTTAAGAAATTGACGTAGACTAGCTGGAACATCGGTATCGCAACGAGCTGTCGATTGATAAAGTGTTTTCCCTTTTAAAATAGCATAGTTAGTTAAACAGCGGTCATCACCGTATTGTACTTTTTCGCCTAAGAAAGTTTGGTTCGCATAATCTTCAAGATTATCCATAATAACTTCGCGGCGGTAACAACTGATTGGACCTGAACATACTAATACGTTACCTGTAACACTTTGTGCTGCTCGTTCAACACGGAATGCATTGTCATAGCGCATATCTAGCAATTTAGTAAACCAGTTTTCGTCTTTGTTTCGGGCGTTAATATGACCTGTAACCGCCATAACCTTAGGGTCATGGAATGGAATCATAAGGTTTCGAACAGCATCGGGATGTGTATAGCCGTCTGAATCTACTGTAAAAATAACATCGCCTTCTGCTTGTTTGAAAGCCCAAATTTGTGCATGACGTTTTCCTGCGTTTTTCTTTAAACGATGAACAATCAACTTAGTGGGCGCATAAGCGGCAGCGGCAGCTCCTGATAAAGAAGCGGCTGTCTCAGCAAGCGTTTCATCGTAATTCTTTTTAAAAGCAAGAGCTGCTTCATATCCCGAACTATCTTTACTGCCATCATCGATAAAAAAGATTTCGTGAACGGGAAAATCTTGTTTCATGATACTATCAATGGTCGCAACCACAGCATCAGGGTTTTCATTATATGAAGGAATAACAACAGAAACCTTCATGTTTGGTGGTTCACCTTCTTCAACGCGATACAAGAAGGATAGTAACATTTTTCCAATTAAATAGGACACCATAATAGACCCATAGATTCCTAAGTAGTAGTGGAAGCCGCCTTTAATAACGGTGTTAATCCAGAAAAGGGCTACTACAAAGGCACAAAACAATAGTATAATGAGCCATTTTTGTGCGGTAGTTTCTTTCTTCACTTGTTTGTTTCACTCCTGTATATAGAAAATGTCAGACAATTAAACATTATACCACATTAAAGTAAAGAAGGGCATATCCATTTGGAAAAAATCACGATATTTTGTCACATTTATAAAAGATTAGGAAGTTTGGTTAAATGTAAGCGTTTTACCAAATTCAAGTTGCTTACAAAACTTTTCCTTTTTAAAAATAAAGTTGGATAAATTGTGAAAATAAGGAATGAAATCAGGTATACTAGACGTAAATATTATGAACGTAGGACGACAAATTTACTAGAGGTGATTAAAAATGAGCAATGTGATTCATGAACTCAAAAAACGCCCGTTGTTTTGGTTGGGGGCTATACTGTGTGTCATTGTGATGTTTCCCCTTGGATTTGCAATAGCATGTTTTATGTTGTTTTATGATTTAAAATACGGACAAGGACTTAAAGACTTTAAAAAAGATGGGTTATATATTCCTGTAAAAATTGGGTACCATACGTTTAGGTTTTTCGTATCTGCTACTAAAAGCCTAAAGAAAACTAAAAGAGAATTTAAACAAGGAAGCTAACATTTGCCTAGCTTCTTTTTTGTGCGCAACTTTTTATGGACAATTGCGAATCAATTAGCCTTAGAAACGCAAATACAAAAGCACAGGCATATAATCTAATATATGCCTGTGCTTTTTCAACTTACATCTTGGTAATTTTAGAAGGATTGTTTAGTTTATACCCTACAGTTACGTCAGAGATAAGCGACTCATCTTCTACATCTTTTCCTTTTGGTAGTTTTCGATATGCAATTTTCCCATCAAACTCAAGATGTTGACCAATTGATAGTTCATGCTTTTTCAATGTTTTACTGTGTGAAGCCCAGGCATAATCAACATTAATAGGTGGTTCTTGGTGAATTGTTACATTTTCGAATATCACGACTTCGTCATTCTCTTCATTGAAATGATTGTACGTAAGTGCAAATTGTTTTACGTGTGCTGTAAAATGAACTTTTTCTTCAGGTAAGTCAATTTTAGCTGGTTTTTCTTTTTTAGGGGCTGCCTTTTTAATCGCTGCTTCTGATGAACTTTTTTCTTTTTTAGTTTTCGGCGTAGAACTCTTTGGAGCAGCAGAGGTTTCGACCTCGCTATTTGTGTCGTTTGCTCTTACAAAGGAAGCTTGTTGCATCTCTTTTAAGCGAGCAGGGAAGATACAAGAAAGGTTTCCGTCTTGAAACTCAATAACCAATGTATGGAACTCAGCTGTTAGACCAAAGGACTCATATCCAGCGATTGTGACCTCACGCTGATAACTTTTCCCTTTATACCAAAATGTCTTTTTGGTTTCTTTTGTGGTAGATAAAGCCCATTCCCTTACCATTTTCTCGTAATGCGTGTCATCCTCAAATCTTATGTAGTCGCCTGCGGGTGGGTAGTATACCGTTAGCGATGAATTTTCAATGTGTGGTAACGTGTTGCTCATATAGCACTTCCTTTCAATAGTTCACGCTTAGTGTACCCCATTTCACAAGAAAAACCAAATAAAGCAGAAGGGTGAAATCTTCTATCATTTTTTTTAGAGGACTCCCACTTCAAGCTTTGCTAAGTGGCGGGAGTATTCATTGACGCTAAAGAAGAAAGGGGTACCTAAAGGCAAAAAAACCTGTTAATGGAATTGCATCGACAGGTTTTTAAGAGTAAGAAGTGTTTGGGTCTAAGTAGTTTTAATCTTCATCATCATCTAATTCAGGTTCATGATAAATAGTAATAACTCGTTTCTTTGCATTTACTTCGTATTCAATAGGCCAAGAAGATTGGAAGACTTTAAAAATGTCTTCCTCAACTTCAAATGTAAGCATGACGTCCTTATCCCAATCCAAGATAATAAATTGATTGGTTTCACTTTGATGTTCGGAATAAACTATACAACTTTCATGCAAAATAAGAGACCATCCATATAGCAATTGGACAACTTTTTGATTTTCTTTCAAGCGTATTCTCCTCCATTCTTTGGGTAACAAAAAAGGTTTTCGTTCCTCTAGTGTAAGCTCTTTAAGAATTTTTTTATGTTCTTTGCAATAATTTAACATGGCTGCAACATTATAGCGAGGAGCATTCGGTGGGGGCGGAATAGCAATTATGCCACTGGGTGGCTCGAAATCGGAAGGAAATGCTTTTTTCAAGGTCTCACCTCATTATGTAATTATGTATAGTAAAAAAGCTAGCGTCCCTTAGCGGAACGTAGCTTTTTTACTTATTCAAATTCGGAATCGTCAAGGGACTCATTTTCATCTGTAGAAAGCGCCTTGTCTCCATCTAATTCTAGCTTCATACGAAGTTCTTTGTTGATAGCCTCGCGAATTTCTGGATTTTCTTTTAGATAGATTTTGGCATTTTCACGGCCTTGACCTAAACGTTCTGAGTTATAAGAGTACCAAGCTCCACTTTTTTCAACAATATCATGCTCTGCGCCCATATCTAGAATTTCGCCTTCTTTTGAAATTCCTTCACCGTACATAATATCAACTTCTGCCAAACGGAACGGGGGAGCAACTTTGTTTTTCACTACTTTAATTCGTGTTTTATTTCCCATTACATCGTTGCCTTGTTTTAATTGTTCGCCTCGGCGTACTTCTAAACGAACAGATGAATAGAACTTCAGAGCCCGACCACCAGGTGTTGTTTCGGGATTTCCAAACATAACCCCAACTTTTTCCCTAATTTGGTTAATAAAAATGGCGATTGTTTTTGATTTATTAATAGCACCGCTTAACTTACGAAGAGCTTGTGACATAAGACGTGCTTGTAAGCCGACGTGACTATCTCCCATTTCACCTTCAATTTCGGCTTTAGGCACTAAGGCAGCCACAGAGTCAATAACGATAATATCTACCGCACCGCTTCGCACTAAAGCTTCAGCAATTTCTAATGCTTGTTCTCCCGTGTCAGGCTGAGATAGTAGTAGGTCATCAATGTTAACACCTAACTTTTGAGCATAAACAGGGTCTAATGCATGTTCTGCATCGATAAATGCAGCCTGCCCACCTCGTTGTTGGACTTCAGCGATAGCATGAAGTGAAACGGTTGTTTTACCGCCAGATTCTGGACCATACACTTCTACAACTCGTCCACGAGGATATCCGCCTATACCTAGAGCATAATCTAACGCTAAAGAGCCAGAAGGACTTGCCTCAACGCGGTTATGTGTTTGTTCACCTAATTTCATAATGGAGCCAGCACCAAATTGTTTTTCAATTTGTTTAAGTGCCATATCTAAAGCACCTTGACGGTCCTTAGCTGCACTATAATCATGATTACTTTTATTGTTTTTAGCCATCTATAATAAACCTCCAATTGGTTAGAAAAACATTCTTTTCTACACTATTAATTCTACCATTGCGAACACATGTTTGTAAAACGAAAAATAAGGAAGATACTAAAAATGGGGATAATAATGAGGGTTTAAAAAAACAACCACGACAATTATCTGGTTGCTTATCTATCGATGTTTATATATGTATGTTTTAAAAAAAGCAAAAACCCTTGAAGTGACAAGTTCCAAGGGTTCCTAGGGGAAATTTCCAGTAATCTTGGTAAACTAAAGAAAGTTTAAGACAAACTAAGTATAAAACAATTCTATAAAAATATCAATAATACATATAAAAAATGATATTTTTTTAAAATATAGGTTTAATTGTAATGAAAATGGGTATGTATCCACAGCAAAAAAAGGTATGAATTTTAATGTTTCCCACTATAAACACTACAAATTTACGATAAATGAAAAAAATAGCTATTGACCTGACATTTTTAAAAGAGTAGAATAAGCGCAGATGAACTATTCTAGTTATTGTGCTATGTCCTTCATCCTAGGTAAGAGGCGTATTCGAGCATTAACAGAAGAGCAAAACCAAACGTACAGAAATTCTGTATTTACATAGAAGAACATACGAAGGAAGAACGAGTAATTCCACAAATAACGGATAAAGTGTTAGGTAAAGTATGGTGACGCATCTTCATAGCATTCCTCGATTTCGTATGAAATATGTACAGTTCTCACAGAGTGCTTCAACCAACTGTATTCATGTGAGAAAAAGCCTTATGCATAGACGTATGCATAAGGCTTTTTGTGCATGTATCAATTTTTATCAGGCTTGTCTTTTTTATCGAGTTTCCCTGTAAACGGATTAATTTCATAAGTCAAATCTCGACCTGCCTTTTTTTCGGCTTCAGAAATGCTTTTCCCTAGCGTCGCATAGTACCAAATCCAAGCTAAAGCAGCAAGCAATCCTCCTCCGATAATGACCCAACCTTTTACATCCGTTTTATCATTCCTTTCTTTATAAAAAACTAGTAGTTAAACTGTCCGTGTATTCCTGCAAAAAACCTTCTCTAAAGAGCAGAAGGTTTTTTATCTATATAGTGAGAACGGAACTTAAAATACAGATGTAAACAGAGAACTTAATAAGGTCTCTTCAAGCTCTGCTAGTTCATCTTCTTTGCGTCTAAGAGTTGATGAGTAAAAGGAGTTGAAAGAAGGAGAGGAAAATTGAGTAGCCATTTCATTTAGTATATCCACCTCTTGCTTCAAGAGTTCTTTTTCATAGGAAGAAAAGTAGCGAAGTAATGAGGCAGTTTCACCAGCGGAAGAAAGTTGAAGAATGTTTTCTTTTTTTTCTTGAAATTTTGGTAATAACAAAGAAGATAGGTATTCATAAACAAATTGGTACAAAGCAAAGGAGTAAGTGCTTACACAGTTAAAACGAGGGGTTTTCTTACTGAGTAAATGATTAAAGCAGATGGTAAAGGACTGCTTTTCGTCATCATAAAAGCTGTCATCAACAGAATCGTATCGGTAATTTAAAGTCGTACCCATGGGGAAGAAGACCGACCAGGTTTCAAATGCTTTCATAATATACGAAACCAAAAGCAAGGATGTGTATTCATGTTGAAACGATTTTCTGTAGGTATCCAGACAATAATCTTGGAATAAGAGGAAGTCACTTTGAGGAATAGGGGAAAGTAAGTAAGAAGGTGCTTTTTCCCATGCAATGTGTTCGCATGTCATCTTTAGACGAGCATATTTTTTGTATTCATTTCTAGAATGAGTATCTTCGTGAAAGAAGTTTGTCTTAGCATATAGATGGTGTTTGTGGCTAGCACCCATCCTTATGGGGAGAAAAGGGTCTGCAGCGTGTCCAATTTCATGAGAAGCGACGATTTGACCCATTTGAAAAACGGTAAGTGAGCGGTTGAACTTCTGGTTAAATTCGGCTGTTACCTTTCTAATTTGATAAGGACGAAAAACGAAGCGTTCTTTAAGGTAATCATAGCTACCTGGACTTCCCGTTTTATCTTCAATAATATCATAAGGGAGATACACGCCATTTTTACTCATCATTTCATTTAAAATGTCCATTTGCCACCTCTAATATTTTTTTGATAGTATACCACCTAAATAGGCATAATAGAGGAGAAAAAGAACAAAATAAAAAAGACCAAGGGATTCCTTGGTCATAAGAGAGATGCATAATCACTGGGGGTGCATTATGCGGGTCTTTCTTGTTGTTCAACAGCTTCGCTCATCGCTTGTTCTTCAACGCTCATCGTTTCATGTGGTTGTGGAGTGTAAGCGTCATTAGCATGTGCCATAGATTGATTATCATGTACCTGGGCTAAGTGTTTTGCACTTTCGTGTGCATTACCTTCAGCAGCCGCTTGTGTGTCAGATGAAACATTTGTAGCTGGAAGTTTATAGCCTAGCTTCGTCACATCAAACCCAATCTTAACTAAATCTTTTAATTGGTAGTCTTTTGATTTAAAGAAAAGGCTATTTTCGTATGTTTGCACATTAAATTCCTTGTTGCTTTCGTCAAAAGCTTTTTGCTGAGCAGGAGTAAGTGGCTCACTTAAATAGGCTGAAATGGAATAATCAGAACCTGAGCTAGAACCAGTTTTTGTGAATTCGAATGCGTATTGGTTAATGATATTTCCTTGTTTCTTAATAAGAGCTGTAATTTTTTTACCATGTTTAGAAGCTAAGTCGATTACTACTTCTTTCCCTCCATCATTTAAGTCAAAGAAACCAAATAAGCCTCGCGTAGATGCTTCAAGCTTTCTCCCTAATAAATAATCTGGGTCGGGAGGTGTAACACCTTTCACGAAAGTATCACGATTAAATCGTTTACCTGCTTCCGCTAGTAAATATGCTGCAGCTTCGTCAAAGACATCTGTACTTCCATCGTTTTTTTCTGAATCACAAGCAAATGGATTAACACTTTTATTATTATCCACTTCATTATAAAAGCTATGTGCTTTATAAGGCATGGCGTATGTCCCATTCTGGGGAATGCGCACTAATAATGTTTCTCCATCTTTTAAAAATTTCTTAGCACTTGGTCCTTTTTCTTCTTCATTTACTGCTGCTTCAAATGCGTCGGCTCCTAGTTTTCTAGTCATTTTATCAATTGCTCCTTCCTGATTTTAGGTATTACACTATTAACGTATGAGGAGCATAGTGGTTTATGACAGGCGGACAAGTTGAAAGTTCTAAGAAGAAAATACAGAAAAAATACCTATTTTCCAGAAATAACTTATAGTTAAAAAGACGATAAAAGAGAGGATGATATATATGGTCAGATTCAAGGAGAAAACTAAATACACGTTACAAGAGTTAAGCAAATATGTCACATTTCAAAAAGAACTAATCAAAAAAGCTGAAGGGAAAAATTGGAACTTCGCAGCCGAAAAAGAGATATGCGGTGAAGAACGAGAAATACTGTTAGCTGTGTTTTCAAAGGACGGGTCAATTTGTATCTGGGTAACAACATACGACCCAGAAATCGTGGAAGAAGAGCGGAATGCTGGAAGAGAAGTGCTACAGGCAGAACTGTGGTATGGGAAAAAGAAAACAAAAACAGGTGTAGATTATGGCATGGAAATAGAAAAGTGTTTGCCTCTTAAGGCCAATATCGTCAGTACAGAAGTTGAAAAGTGTTTATCTGTTTACTAAATTTATTTATAAAAAACAGCTGCTTATCAGCTGTTTTCTTTTTGTGTGGGCACTGGAAGGTTATTTAGTATAGCTCGTTAATGATGTATGTATAACTAAATGAGGTGGGCGAATGAAATACGTTATTTCTATAATTATACTGTTTGTATTAACATTATTTTTACCTACACTTCAAAGTAAAGCTCCTACAACATCTATACCTAGCGATTTAAAAAGCAATGGTAAGAAATCAAATACTACTTGCCAAGATAGACCAAACGCTTTCAATGGTCACGATGTTTTGCTATATACATATCAAAATGAATACAATTTGCTGGTGTTTCAAATAAAGAGTACAAAAGATGAAAAAAATGCTGTTCTTGCTGTGTATCAATCCGCTCAAAGTAACTTCGGTACAACGGCGATTGAAAAAGAAAAGTGCTGGAAAGTACAAATGGAAAATGAAAAAGAAAAGGTTTCGTTTATAAGTGCATCAGCACATAAAATAAAAGGGACATACCAGATAAAAGATAACTATTTGATTGTTTATTTGTATCAAGGTGCTTATTTAATAGATACGTTAAAATTTAAGAAAACAACAGTGAACGAAGTGAATGTCGCTATTAAAGAACAAAAAGAAAATGCTGATGTATATCGGTTTTTAAATGAGTGGGAAGAAATGAAACGAAAGTCTTATAACGAAGAACTAGCAAAGAATCGGGCTAACTATAAAAAATGGGTTAAAGCACAGACTTTTTCAATTACCTGGTTAACGTCTCAGGAACAAACGCTTCATAATCAAAGGAAACAAGTAGCAAATGAAGAGAAAACGGTAAAGTGGTTGTTCGAAAGAGCTTTTACAAATAAAGGCGTTGCACTGGATATGATGAAATCGACAAACGCTTATGACCAAATTGTAACGAATGATAAATATATACAGTATGAACAAGATGTTACCGCATTTACTATCCACTACAAGGAGTACAGGAGATTAATGAATGTATTAAAGTATCAACGAGTTACTATTGAAAATGTGATAAAAAAAGGGACAGCTTCTGAAAGCGAAAAGAAAAAATTAGTTCCTTTGATAAAACAATACGATGAATCTATTAATCAATTGACCATTTCTAAGAATCTATTTTATAAGATGCTGGGAGTTCTTACGAGAGAGGTATCCGAAGAATTACAGAATAAAACATAAAAAACACGTCTTTAATTGATATTAGACGTGTTTTCGTTCAGCTATTTTATCTATAGGCATCTCTACAAAATTATGTTTTACCTTAGGAATGGTCAGTTCCGCATGATGAATGTGTTGAATAGCCTTTTCTTCTGAGGAATAAATACCGACTAGGGAATGACTTGTTTCTTCTTCTTGATAAACAAGAAAAACAGACAAAGGAAGCGGTTGTTTAATGACTTCTGCTAAATAATTAAAATGGAGACCCTCTTTTTCGGCGTTGCGAATGAAGTTGGCATACTTTTCTTGAAGTTGTTGTACGTGTTGCTCTAATTGATTGACCTTTTCTTTTAAATTTTTAACTAAAGGTGAATACCCTTTGAATCCACAGTGGATACACTCAATTAAATCATTGTATTCACTAGCTTTTCCTTCGTAAAAGTGCCCCGTTTTAGCCTCGCAAGCAGCCATCATCTGTGCTTCGTGTAAACATTGCTGAACGGCATCTTGTAAAGAATTTCGAGAGTCTCCGCGTAAATAGCCATTGTAATGCGGACTATAAAACTCTGCGTAACATTGTAAATGTTGATTCTTGGCCATATCAATTTCATCTTCGTGATTCCATATATAGTGGTCCCACCCAAGCACATTTAAGTAGGAAATAAGGCTGGCGATATAAAATTCTTTTTCCCATTCTTTTTGGTTCTTGTTATCAATCTGATGGTCTACTTGATAACGGAAATCTTTTGAATGCATTGTGCACCTCCATTTAAAATTCTCTTCTTTTCAAACAGAAAGAATCGTATAAACCCATGCTAAAATAAAGAAACAAACGCAATAGGAGGGTTATTCCATGAAAAAGCTACCCATAAAAATAAATGGTAAAGGGTTCCTGCAGAATGGACATACAGTAATAGTATGTAGTCAAGGTCTAGTCTGGCTTAATGGAGAAGAAGTATTGGCTTACGAAGCGAATGATAATCAAAAAACAAAAATCACAGGGGAAAGTAAAATCGAACTAAGCGGGAATTAGGGGGTAACAAAGTGAAGAAAGCAAGTATAAGATTAAAAGAAAAAGAAGAAGGAGTTTTAGATGTAATTGAATTTCACGCTATGCTGTCGGGCTATGCTAAAAATGGAGTAAGGGTGAACAATTTACAAGTGGAGATTGATTTAATCAGCGGTCTGGTTTATGAAGGGCCGCTGCGTCTAGCGAGTCATTTTATCAACGAAGAAGAAATGTATGTAACGTACACACTTGAAAACCGCTTGATGAAAGTGTCTATCACGTGGAACGAGCAAGGAGCGAGTGGGAAGTTGACATACAAAAGCAAAAAATAACACGATTTGTGTTATTTTGGCTCATAAACTTTTTTATGACACGTTAATCGATGCACATCAATATGGTCCACAATTTGATGGGTCATGCGCGTTACGATTAGCGAATAGGTAGTACCATCAATTTCAACGAATAAACGGTTGTTTACGTCATATCGCCAAAAGGATTCAAATGAATAAAACATACCTTCTTCGCCCACAATATAAATTTCATAATGAAACTGCACAGTCACACCGCCTTTATATAGAACGTTTAAGAGGTTTTCCAATAAAACCTCCAGTTAACCCGCCTAAATAACCAAATAATGACCAGATTGCAAAAACAATAGCACTTACTTCTAAATGTAAATCAACATAAGTGGAGAGCATAATAGTAATGATGGAAAATGAGATAACGCCAACCATCCATCCATTTATTTCAGGGCTCCCGCCGACTTTCCTTGAACTAATTCCTGTTAAAATGCATACAACGTATAAATTCAAAGCCAACAAAAGAGTAAAATCCCGTGATGTTAGCTCAAATTCATAATGCATAAGGAGACCGAAAATACCCAAATTAATAAGCAGATGTAAGATAGAATCACGTAAAAGGATGTTGAGGTTCATTGGGGGAATTCCTCCTTTTCATTTTAATATCACTTTGATTATATTCGTATGAATCCTTGTTTTCCTTCGAAAGAAAGAAGGAGAAACCATAACAAAAAGCACCTTCCCATAAAATGAGAAGGTGCTTTTTTATATTTCCAAAGAACTCTAATGTTACTACTTTAGTGAACTTTGAAACTCGGCTAACCTATGATATGTAAGGCGTGAAAGTTTTATTTTACTGCATCTTTCAATGCTTTACCTGGTTTAAATGCAGGTACATTTGATGCTGGAATTGTCATTTCTTTACCAGTTTGTGGGTTACGACCCTTACGAGCAGCACGACTACGTACTTCAAAGTTACCGAAACCGATAAGTTGAACTTTTCCACCAGTACTTAAAGTGTCTTCAATTGAAGCAAGAAATGCATCTACAGCTTTCGTAGCGTCTTTCTTAGATAGTTCTGATTTAGCAGCCACCGCATTAATTAGTTCTGTTTTGTTCATCACAAAAACCTCCTGATAATCAATAAAATATGTGTAGACACTCTTGTTAGTATACAACATGGTTGGAAACCATTACAAGAAGCAAGTGTCCATACCTTAATTTGCTTGAAACACTCATATTCCCTCTATACAAAAATAATTATAGAAACATGAATGTTTACAGTAGTAATGATAGAGCAAGAAAAAGAAATATCCTTTTTGGGAGTGTGATTTTTTTGAAAAAAGTAGAGCGGTTTACAATAAGGGTGGAGAGTGTTCATGAGGACCAAGGAATCCTCATTGGGTCCACTAAAGATGGAAAGAAACGAATCGTAAAAGGAAGTTATCAAGACATCTTTCCGACAGACACGATTACGATAAGCGGAACAGCAGAAAAAAATAAGCGTTTAGGAACTCACTATCGCTTATCACACTATGTAGAAGAGAAAAATCAAAACTGGATGGTGAAACGTCTAAAGTATGAATTAAATAAAGGAGATAAAGAGATATTGAGAATACTTCTCCATCCAGCACAAGAAAAACAAAGGAATAACTATAGTAAAGAGACGGAAGAGATTAAACGATTATTTCAACAATTATTAGATAAAGGCGTTGACGAAGAAAGTTTAGCTACCATTGAACAGGACTTTTTATGGAATTATCGCGAATTGTTACAGGACGTTTATCAATTGCTTCGCTATCCTACCGTTCGAGTTGAATGGTTAGATGAATGGATAACAGCAGGAAAGAGTATTGGAAAAAACGAAACAAAAGCATTTTTTTACGCACAACAACTATTGCAAGAAGCAAATACGCAAGGTCATTTTTATTTACCTCTAGCCATAGTAGAAAAGAGTATGCAAAAAAAAGGTATGAGTATAAAAAGTATTGATAAGAATGATGTGTTTTATCAAGAAGATGATAAATTCTATCTTCGAGAACACTATGAAATGGAAACCGCTATCGCAAAGAATATACAAAAACGGATAATAGAAAAACCTAAAAAAACATTCCCTCACACGGCTGTAGAAGAGTGGGAAAGGGAAAATGGCTTTACCTTAGCTGAAAACCAAAAAGAAGCAGTACGCATGGCACTAAGGGAATCCTTTTCTATTGTGACTGGTGGTCCAGGGGTAGGTAAAACAACCGTATGTAAATGTATAACGGATATTTTAGGAAGTAAATACACGATAAAAATGGTAGCACCTACTGGTCGAGCAGCAAAAAGAGCTCAAGAGTCAACTGGGTTAGATGCAAGCACTGCTCATAGTTTACTTGAATACAATGGTATTCAATTTAGACGCAATGAAACAAATCCAATAGAAACGAGGGTTCTCGTTATAGATGAAAGCTCAATGGTGGATGCACCACTTTCGTTAGCACTTTTAAAAGCTGTACCAAGAGATACAATCATAATCTTTGTTGGAGATGTAGACCAGTTACCTTCTGTAGGACCTGGTCAAATTTTACGTGATTTAATTGAATCTAATGTTGTCCCTGTTACACGCTTAACTGAAATCTTCCGACAAGCAGCGGATTCACCCATTATTCAATGTGCTTATACAGTAAACAATGGAAAGGTACCTGTTATAACGCCACACCCGCTCTTGGAGTACTATGTTCATCAAAAAGAAGGTTTGGTTAGCCAGCATGTCCTACAAGTAGCCAAAAATTTGTATCAAGACCATTCGCCGTTTGATGTACAAGTGCTTATTCCTATGTATGAAGGAGAAGTAGGAATAGATAACATAAACAAACATCTGCAAGAATACATGCACCCAAATGCCCCAAGCGTACAGGTGGGAAATGGTGAATTGAGACTTGGAGATAAGGTTATCCAAACGAAAAATGATAGAAATAAGAAAATCTACAATGGAGACGTTGGTATTATCACCTTTATTAGTTCTCATCAGATTAAAGTAAGATATCAAGGTCATGACCATAATACCAACTATTCGCGTCAAGAATTTTGGCAACTACAACTTGCCTATGCAGTAACGGTGCACCGTGCGCAGGGGTCTGAATATGCATATGTCGTCATTCCAATGGTGATTAGTTATAAAAACATGCTCCAAAAAAACCTTTTTTATACAGCTATTACACGTACAAAAAAGAAATTATGGATTATGTATCAACAAGAGGCGATAGAACAGGCGGTAAGACCAGAAAGTGTACCTAAACGCTACACAGGATTGGCTGGTAAATTAAAAGAACAATTGACGTAAAAAAGAGCCTTAGAGGCTCTTTTTTACGTTAATCAGTGGGAATGCTGAAGTTCTAAGTCGCGTGTCATCATCATAACAACCATATCTTGATGAGCTGGAATAGCTTTTCCTTCTTGAACTTCCCATTTTACAAGAGTAACGCCTTCTGGAACTTCTTTGAGAGATGTTTCCTTAGGGGCAATAACTGTTCCTTTTACACGACGACCAAATGTGTCAAAGTAGTTTTTGTTTGTTTGAACAGCGGTGTTTGCAGGGTAGTGCAAAATCATAGAATATTCTCCTTTAAACTATAAAACTGTTGTTTTTTGTAAGATACTTAAACTATATCGCAATTAATACTATATTTCTAGACAAGTATTAGCTGAAAAAAAGTAAAACTAAATAAATATGAGTAAAAGGTGCTTTAAGAGGTACCTTTTACTCATATTTATCTGTTAAAGGAAAGTCTGGATGAATAAGTTCTTTGTTAAATTCGTAGAGGAAGCGTGATGGTTCATTTTTTTCTTCTTTACCCCATTGTTGTCGGCTAAAAGAATGAGTTAAATAAAGAATATCTTCCGCTCGTGTAATCCCTACGTAGGCAAGACGGCGCTCTTCTTCAATATCGCCTTCACGAAGCGAACGTTGATGAGGAAAAATACCTTCTTCCATTCCACATATAAAAACCACAGGGAACTCCAACCCCTTTGCAGAGTGGAGGGTTAATAACTTAACGGCATTTTCATCTGTTGCATCATCAATATCGCTGTGAAGAGAAACATGTTCAAGGAATTCTTGGAGCGTTACACTCCCTTCATTTTGCATTTCCATGGCTATGCTTACTAGTTCAGCTATATTTTCCATGCGCTCTTCAGCACGAGGGTCATTACTTGCTTTTAACATCGACAAATAGCCTGAGTCTACAAGTAATTCACTTAGCAAATCTCCAATTGGTGCATCAGAGGCTTTCGTTTGAAATGACTCAATGAGTGATAAGAAGCGGTTTACAGATTCTTTAGCCTTTCCTTTAAAAGAGAGTGTTTGAAGGGATTCTATAACGGTAAGACCACTTTGAAGCGAGTGTTCCATAATACGTTCAATGGTTGTTTTTCCTAACCCTCTCTTAGGTGAAGCGATAATGCGCTCGAAACTTATTGTGTCTGACGGGTTTTGGATAAATTGCAAATAGGCAATTATATCTTTAATCTCGGCACGTTGGAAGAATTTTAGACCGCCAATCATTTGATAAGGAATGCTTGCACGCATAAATGCTTCTTCAAAGGGACGAGATTGACTATTTGTACGGAATAAAATAGCAAAATCTTTATAGGAGTACTTAGTAACGACTTGTTCTAACTTTTGAATTTCGTTTGCTATATATCGGGCTTCATCATTTTGATTGGCAGCAAAATAGTAACGAATTTTTTCACCATCTGTTTTGGAAGTAAATAACCTCTTTTTTCGTTGATGTTTGTTTTTTGAAATGACTTCGTTTGCTGCTTGTAAGATATGAGGACCACAGCGGTAATTTTCTTCAAGCATTACCAATGTAGCGTCGGGATAATTTTTTTCGAAGTCTAGAATGTTTCGCACATCCGCTCCACGCCAGCCGTAAACAGACTGGCCATCATCTCCCACAACACATAGATTACGATGATGAGAAGCCAACATTTTAATAAGAATGTATTGAGTATGGTTGGTGTCTTGAAATTCGTCTACAGAAATATAGCGAAGTTTTTGCTGATAAGATTGCAGAACATGGGGGTGTGATGAGAATAAATGTACAGTGGTCGAAATTAAATCATCAAAGTCCATTCCGTTGTTTTCCCATAGCCGTTTTTGATAAAAACGATAGGCATCCAATATTAAATCTTTTTGTTTGTATGGTAACCCTTTAGCTAAGATGTCTTTTACTTTTTCCCAATCGACGTAAGGGTGAGTAGGGGTACCTGTTTCAACTGTATGAATGTCTATCATCTCATTTTTCATCATTGAAATATGGGGCAATAACTCGCGAGGAGACACTTTTTTTATATCCATCTTTAAGTCATTAACAATCACTTTTTTCATAAGACTGGTTGCATCATTAGCATCATAAATCGTAAAATTTTGATTGAGTTTAGGGTGGTAATTTAGTAAATGACCATGTCGACGAAGTATTCTCACACACATTGAATGAAACGTACTTATCCAGATGGATTTTGAGGTGGAAGCACCCAAACGAGCGGCAATACGTTCTTCCATTTCTTTTTTTGCCTTATTTGTAAAAGTCACTGCTAATATTTCGTAGGGGGCAGCTCCATTTTCAAGTATTTTTACAGTTCGTTCCGTTAAAACCCTAGTCTTTCCGCTTCCAGCTCCTGCGACAATAACAAGGGGGCCTTCAGTGGTTTCTACAGCTTGAACTTGTTGTTTGTTTAACTTCACATTTTCACCTCATTTTCTAAAAGAGCTAAAATTTCTTTCATATCATTTCTATACATATGAATACTGTATCAGTAGATGAGCGGCAACAGGTAAAAAAAATTATTTGAATAAAAAAAACGACCTTTAGTATAAAAGGTCGCTTTTTCATCAATCTACTATTACTTCGTGATGTTTACGGCACCTTGCTTCATAAGACATATGAGGGTCGATATAAAAAAGCTTATCGCTACGCTTAACAGGGTTTCCGTGTAAAAGTCGTTGACTTCTTGTTGCACGTTCCCCGCAAACCGAGCAAACTGCTGTCTTTTTTATGACCAAATCAGCGTAGGCGAGTAGTTCTGCCATAATTCCATATGGTTCTCCTTTAAAGTCTGTGTCGACCCCAGAGACAATCACATGGATACCTTGATTCACCAATTCGTTTAAGAGACGGGGCGTATCCCAGTCTTCTAGGAAATGCACATCATCAACAGCAAGAACTTCTGTCTCATCATCAATGTGGTCATAAATTTCTTGTATATTCTCGATTCCAACGCTTTTCATTTGAATCCCAGAATGGGTTAAGAAATGGTTTTGAGTATGAAGGGAAGTATGAGAAGGTTTAAGAGTAACAACGCTTTTATTATCTCGCTGCAACTCTTTAATGAGGGCAATAAGTTCGGTGGTTTTATCTGAATAAATGCATCCTACGATAGCTTCTAACATACAGACACCTGTTAAATATCGCCGATATCTGCACCTAATTCACGAAGTTTTTCAATAAAGCACTCGTAACCACGATATAGGTGTTCTAGTCCAGATACGCGTGTAACGCCTTTTCCGCATAATCCAGCGATAATCATAGCAGCAGTTGCGCGTAAATCGTAACCTTCAACAGGGCATCCTGATAATTCGCTTGGGTTAATGTATGCAACCTTACCTTCTAGTTGAATATTTGCATTTAAACGTAGTAATTCATCAACATAACGATAACGATGGTCAAAGATATTTTCCACTAACATGGATGACTTGTTAGCTTGTGTCATCAATACTACCATTTGCGGCTGCATGTCAGTAGGGAAGCCAGGGTATACAGATGTTTTAATATTTACTGCATTGATTTCTCCCTGATAAGCAACGCGAATCCAATCCTTACCGTTCTCCACTAAAAAGCCCATTTCATTTAACTTTTCTGTGAAAGCCGTTAGGTGTGTAGGTTCCACACTTGTGACTGTTACATCACCTTTTGTAACAGCGCCGCACACAAGCAATGTACCTGCTTCAATACGGTCTGGTTGGATTTGGTATTCGACTGTTTCAAGACTTTCCACACCTTCAATCTCTATCATAGATGCGTCAGAAGAGAACGTAATTTTCGCTCCGCCAGCACGAAGGAAGTCAATCATGTCAATGGTTTCAGGTTCTTTCGCAATATTTTTAAGTGTAACTTTTCCTTTTCCGTACACAGAAGCCATAACCAAGTTTTGTGTAGCTCCTACACTTGGAAAATCTAATACGTATTCACCTGATAAACCTTCTGTGGAAACAGCTTGAATCATTCCGTTTTCAATAGATACAGTTGCACCTAATTTTTCAAAACCATTAAAGTGAAAATTTAATGGACGAGGGCCGATAGCACAGCCACCAGGCATTCCAATTTCACATTTTCCGTAACGAGATAAAGAAGGACCGAGCAATAAACTTGAGGCACGAAGGCGGCTGCTTAAACTATCAGGAATACGTTGGTTTGAAATGTCACGGCAATCCATACGTAACGTACCTTGTTCAAATGTGTAATCGATACCAAGGTATTGCAAAATATCTAAAAACGCACGAACATCATGGATGTCAGGAACGTTATGTAACACAACTTTTTCTTTAAATAGAAAACTAGCAGCTAAAATAGGGAGTGTAGCATTCTTGGAGCCTTGGACAGAAACTTTCCCGCGAAGGGGGATGTTGCCACCGTTAATAATAATGGATTCAGGTTTTTTCATCTCGCGTTCACCTCTTGTTTTAAATGTAAAAAATCAGTTCTACGATACATCTTCCAAAAATATAAAAAAAACCCTTATCTAAAATGGTAAAAATGAAAAAGTTTTCTGAGGTGAAGTTGTTGGCGTTCTAAGAAAAAGAGCATGTGCGTCTATGACGCACATGCTTAAGCGATTACGTATGGTTCAATCAGTTCTTGAATATCAGAGTCGTCCCACTCTTTCAACCAAGAAGCTTGTGATTGACGTTTATTATTTGTTGAAATGACGAGCGTGTGGTCAAACATTTCTTTTACAAGTTCTTGGTGAGCAACCATTAACACTTGCGGGAATAGGTCGCGTAGGTTTCGGAGTTGTTCAACGGTGCTTGCTTGACGTTTGTCATCAAATGTACCTAGTACTTCATCCATACCAACCATATCGAGAGAAGCAAGGCCAGTTTGTTCGGATAGAAGACGTGATACACCTAAAAGTTGTAGAAGTGCAGCTAACTTTTGTTCTCCGCCTGAATAAAAAGACAAAGGCTTCTTCACTCCCAAACGATACAGATAGATATTAAAGTCAGAGTCTAACTCGACTTGTGTGTAATAACCATTTGTAATGCGTTCCATGTCATCACTCATAATGTTTGAGAGCTCGGGCGCTAAGCTAGAAATAATGTCAACCTTATACTGTTTAAACCATTCAACTAAGAATAGGTTGTCCTCTAGTTCACGCTTTTCAATTGCAATTGATTCTTGCGCCACTTTAATGGCTTTTAGCTCGGCATTTGCCCGCTGAATAGTATCTTCGAAAGACTTAATTTCGTAGTTGTAGTGAGTTATCTTTTCTTTTTCTTGGTGGAGATGAGTTTGAAGCTCTTCGATTTGCGAAGTCAGTTTTTTATAGGTAACTTCATCGAAATCTAGTTTTTGTAGTTGCGTAGCATTCAGTTTTAAATGGTCAAGTATTGCAGCGACTTCTTGTTTGGATTTTTCAATTTTTTCTTGCAGTAAGGGCATTTCTTCTAAGGAGCTCCGCAGAGAAATAGCTTCATCATGAAGCGGTTTGGTTTTCTTGATAAGGGAAACTAATTTGTCGTAATCTTCTTTAATGAAATTGGCCTGTTTTACTTCCTGATAACGAGGTAAAAGGGTAGAATATTTTTCATTTAAGTGATTGACTTGCTGCTGGATATAAGACATGCGTTCTTTTTTCTTTTCAATTTCTTGTAGGTGTGAGAAAACGTTGTTTGCTTCTAAAACTAGTTGTTCATAATTCAGTTTCTCTTTCTCAATTTCTTGAAGAAGTATGTCGCGCTCAGCTTGAATTTGTTTTCCTTTTTCTACAAGAGGGGTTTGTTCTTGGCGAATATGATTCATCGTGTCATCAAAATGTTCTCCTAAAGGGCGTTCGCAGGTAGGACAGGGGCTTTCTTTGCCGAGCTTTTCAAATTTCTCTTTTGTATCTTTTAATGCTGTTAGTTGATTTTTTAACGCACGTATATCAAAGTTCATTTCTTGAACACGTGTGTTTTTCTGTTGTATTGTTTCAAACAATTCATCTTTTTTAACTGTGATAGTTTGAAAATGTAATCGGATTTCTTTTTCCTGTTGCGTTTGAGTGGCTAATTCTTTGTATTCAGCTTTGCATGACTCTACTTCTTTTTGAACCCCTTGTAATTGGTTAGATAAAGAAGTTTTTTCTTGGTGATGATTACGAGCTAAGGTAGCTTCTTCTCTTTCTTCGAGGTACTGATTGTACTCGTCTATAGAGGAGGAAATAGAGGTATAGCGCTCTTGTGCAAGCTTTAATTGTTCAAAGCGAGCGGTATCCGCTTTGATAACACGTTCTTGCAGTAAGTGGAGGTTTTGTCGCTTTTCATTTGCATCTGTTTGCAGACGTAAAAACTGCTCGTAATCCTTTTCGCCTTCCGCTCGCTTTACAAGAAGTTCCTTATAAGAAATACTAAGGTCATTTGTTCGCTTAGTAGCTTCATAAATTAATTTTTTATGTTCTTTAATTCGTTTAGAGGTTTGGGAAATTTGTTCGAAATGTGAAATTTCTTTTTCTGTGCTTGTTCCTAGTAAATCAATTCGTTCGTTTTGTGCTTTTATTTCTTCTTTTACCGTATCCATAGCCTTGTCAATTGTGTTAATACGAAGTAAACGTGTAAGAGTTTCTCGACGTTTTGCAGGGGATAACTTTGAAAGTGCATCAAAATCTTCTTGTTGCGCATAATAACAGGCACAAAACGTATCATAATCCATTTTAAAAAACGTATCTGAAATGTAAGTAGTAAGGTTCTTAGCACCTTTATTAACCAACGGTTTGCCATCAATAGTCTTAAGGAAACATTCATCGGTTTTGGTATGATGACGTTTTGCAACATAGTCTACACCTAGATGTTCAAAAAATAGCATAACAAAACACTCTTCACGACTTCCTGCCTCTTCGTATTTGATATGTTCTTTTAACACGTCCTTTATACGACCATACAACACATATCCTATGGCATTTAAGATAGTTGATTTTCCGTGTCCGTTTTCACCTACGATACCAATAAATCCAGAGTCAGGGAAGGTGATGACGGCGTACGGATATTGTCTGAAATTCTTTAAAATCAGTGCTTTAAGCTTCATCTTCTAACACCTTCCTCAAAATAGCATAGCCTTTGTTAATGATTTTTTCTTTATCAAATGAGCCGTCTGAAGGGATTTTTTTTGCAAAAGGTTCCCAACCCTCAAGTACGCTCACTCGCTTTGAAACGCGACCATCAGATTGCACACCTTTTAAGCGGTCAACACGTTCAATGTCTAAATCAAGTGCCAAGGCATCTTTGGTTAAATCGCGAATTAATTGTTGGTCAATTAGCTGTTTTTTTTCACGTGGAATGGCGAGGATTTTTAAAATGATAATTTTGTCTGTTACATCAATACTTTCTAATGCTCGTTGTATTTCATAGTTAATCGTTTCGATTTCCTTGCCTTCTGCATGAATAACTAATTTCTCCATAGGACGGGCATCTAGAAAAATAGGTTCTTTGCATAACACTTTTCCTGTCTTTTTTTCAAAAGCAATCATCATTACCTGAGGAACGTTGTCAACTTCATCAGCACCAAGACGTTCAATGGCACCTGAATAATGAATATTGTGACCTAAATCTTTTGCTGTGTGATAGTCACCTAGCCCAAAATAATCCATGTTACATGCAATGACACGGTCTAAATCAATAACTAACGATTTATGAGCATTTTCGGCATAAAACTTAAGGGAGGTTACGCCCCAGTGGCCCAGTCCAATGTTTACTTTACCATCGACTCGTTCAACTTTAGCGAGTTCTCCGTCAAGTACTTTTTGATTGTGAGTTGAAGGAACACAATGAATGACTGTGTTTAAATGTTCAAAATATAGCGGTTCATAGAGTCCTTTATAAACCATGTGCATCCCTTTGTGGTGAGAGACACGTTCTAAGTGGCATCCTTCTCCTTTTTCAGAAGGGAAGTTGTGGTTACCGACTATTTCTACAACAGGAATGCCGATTTTAGATAATCGAAGGTACTGTGTAGTATAAAAATTTTCAATAAAGTTTTTCTTAAAGCCAGGTTTATCGAAGCCATCGCCTGCATTTAAATAAATATCGACTCCTGGTTTTTCTAAAAATTCACTGCCGAAATCTAAGGCAATATCGATAGTTTGTTTAAAAGCTTCATTCACGTCCCATGTTCGGGCGTTTTGTCCGTTAATTAGTTTATCAACTCGAAGTGCTTTAAACTCGTTATATCGGCTAGGTCGACCATCAAATCCGAGGTGAGGGTCGGCAACATGTTCAGCGATAACAACATCTTCTCTTGCGTAATTCTGAAAAACTTCTTTTATTGTAGCAAACACGTTATCATACTCCTTTTTGGTATATTTTTTATGTAGTGGTAGAAGCGTTTTAAGTTATTTGAGTGTTTATTTATTTGTGCTAATAAAAATAAATGAAAGGAAAAATAAAGTGTTCTGACTGTGCATTCTTTGCATAAAATAATAGAGAAATCGACAGCTTAGACTGACAATAAGGGAGAGAGCAACTTGGAAAAAATAATTAAAGAAGAAGACATGAGAATAAAGAAAACATGGGAAATCGTATTTGAGGATAAAACAGAAAACAATAAAAAAGTGGTAAAAAAGTAGAAGAGAATTCTCTTCTACTTTTTTTACATAAAATCGGCGAATTCATCGACAGTAGGTGCATGACTTTTCCGCTTGCTAAATTTTTGACGCAGCTCCCGAATGTAGTCTGGGTAGTAATTCACTTGGAATGGAACAGCAAAAGGGGATAGGGGGTTAGTCATAATTGCTTGTCCAGGCATTAATGCGCGGATTTCATAGCGTAAGTTATCAATTGGTTTTTTCGTTTTACCAGCTAATACATCAAACGCACCTTTGTTTGCAATACCAAGGATGATATAAGTATTAATTTGGCTTAAAATATTTTCATGAAGAACGTTGGGTTCTTGTGTGATAGCTACAAAACCCACTTTAAATTTTCGTCCTTGCGAGCAGACAGAAGCGAAAATATTACCTGGGGAAATGTTTTGAAGAACCCGTTGTGCCTCTTCCATAATGACACTTATTACGGGCATTTTAAGGAACTCTTCGTATTGGTTGGCATAATGCCAGTTCCACGTATCGTACACTTTTTTAGTGAAGAGCGAGCTGATGAGTAACTCATGCATACCTTCTAACCCAGCAATGTCCATTAAAACTACTTTACCTTTTTTCAATTCAATAAGAATTTCACGTGTGTTAGAGGCTTCGTTATCTTCTACTATGTAATCACTTGTTGCGACTTGACGTAGTTTACGTCGAATACTTCGGATAGTTTCAACCTTGAAATCACGGTATTGGTCTTGAAGGGTTTGAGTGGAGATAGAAGGTGGTGTGCCTGTTTCAGCTAGGCGAGCCATATCCGCTAAGAATGATTGGTCATTATCTTGTCGGTCTTCTAATTCAGCTCGGTCAAGTGGACGATTTAAAATTTCATAAAACCAGTTTGGATTATCAAAGGATACCTCTCGTAAGAACTCTTCTTGAGCTTGCGTCCATCCAAATTGGTCTTTTAAGTTAATCAAAATAGATGCAGTTATATCTTTGTAACTAACTCGGATTTTCTTTACACCTGGAGAGGTATTATAGAGGGAATACATGCTTAAATGGTCATTTGCTAGAGGATGTTGAGTCAATTCCTTAATGTATTCTCCATGAGGGTCAAATGCAAGCATTCCAACTCGTCCTTCAGATTCCAGCCCTTTTCCAATAATATTTAAAATGGTATTGGATTTACCGCCACCAGTTTGAGCAAAGATACCGATATGGTAAGGAACGAGTTCTTCAAATAATCCTACTCCAATGTCTAACAAGTCGCTGCCTGAGCGAAGTTTTCCAAATGGCATATCACCAAAACGTGAAGAGAGCACCTGGACATCATCAAAAGTTACTTTGCGAACAGGGGAAAAGTAGCTTGGAAGTTTTTTGGGAGAAAAGAACTTGTTATGCTGGTCAATGTATCCTAACATTTCGCATTCAGCTTCTAAAAATAATTGGTCCTGCTGGTCGGCTACAAA
>Ga0209463_1000365_pt1 | contig 38678 bp, 52 predicted proteins | sample AgamicMgSfrz_FD_187169 | JGI IMG/M metagenome (GOLD analysis project Ga0209463, IMG submission 187169) | Agave microbial communities from Guanajuato, Mexico - Mg.Sf.rz (SPAdes) (version 2) | ecosystem: Host-associated > Plants > Phyllosphere > Phylloplane/Leaf | place: Guanajuato, Mexico...
TCCGAAATAAATAGTAATTTTCATATGTATCGCTCCTTTATTCTAGGAATACCTAAAATAATTACTAGTAATGTTAATATTTATTATATACCACTTTTTTCATTCCGACAACGTTATATCATTTTTTATTCTTTTAGGGTGCAAAGAGTGATTTAAAGAAATATTTTTATAGAAATAGGTACATTTCTTATATCTTATATTTAATACGGGAGGATTCGAATACGAATTTTTATGAAAGGAGCAAAATGAATGAATTATAAAAAGTTGCTTTTACATTAATTATTATAATCTTAAACTATAATGGTGTAATGATTACTGAACCAATACAAGTACCCACCAGTAAGAAAATGATAGTTCGTCATCTAGATGGTAACATCTTTGTATACATAGAACTGAAATTGAAATGAAATATGATAAAGAAATTAAAAAGAATCCAATAAACATATTGGATTCTTTTTGTTAGTTTAATGAACCAAACGTGAAAGAATATGATATTGAGTGTTATTTTTCATAAGATTAGTTAGAAAGTAACGAAAATGTAATGAATTTTAACTACGCTTTTTATATTTTTTTGATACACTGACTACGAGAGGAATACCGATTAATGTCGGCAAAAACCAAAACCATATAGGCGGTAGTAAATTAATAATAGGAATATGAATACCGATGTTTACTAATAGTGCGGTAACAGCACCAATATAAGAGCCTAACATACCTCTAATATGGTGATGGAGCCAATTTTTCCAACGCTTTTTTCTTGCAAGGTAACCATAAATCGCAAATGCATAAGATAAAATTGCAACATAAAATAAATATGCAATTTTATCCCAGTTTATAATGGATAATATAATTGCAGTAATGGTGATGACAACGTAGGATGCATGATATATTTCGCCCCATTCCGTATGTTTTCCTTTCTTCTTTTGAGTAACCATTGCTACAATACCGGTGATTAAGCATATTGTTCCAAATAATATGTGAATGGTTAAAAGAATGTTAAAAATGCTCATAATAATTCCTCCTTTTTTATTTTTATAGTATTGCAATGTAGGAGAAAAGTTGAAACATATTGTTTATTTACCTTAATATATTGAAGTAAAGGTACTCCTAGAACGAGTTTAAACGGACAAATTTTTAGTGAGTCAAGTATTACGTGAAATGAAGGAGAGACTTCCATGTTTACATCTATTACATATTTACAATCAGGGAATGCCAAGCAACAAAAGGTATATGATGTTTTGAATAAATTAAACATAATGGAGGATTTAGTTTTGTATAGTCCCGTTCTTTGCGGGACAATCCCTATAAGAGTTGATACTCTTCAATCTGACTTAGATATAGTAATGGAAGTACATAACTTTGATGTTTTTGAACAGGAAATGAGATCTTTATATGGTTCTTATGAAGGATTCAAAATAAAACAGAAAAAAATTAAAAATACAGAATCGATAAAAATAAATTTTGAATTTGAAGGCTTTGAATTTGAATTATTCGCTCAGCCTAAGCCAGTGCGTAATCAAAATGCATATAGACATATGATAGTAGAGCACATGATATTAATGCAGCATCCTCATATAAGGGAAGAAGTAATTCATTTAAAAGAAAAAGGTTTAAAAACAGAACCTGCTTTTGCTCAAGTATTACACATTGACGGAGATCCTTATGATGAACTGATTTTATTGGGGCAGGAAATGAGATTGTGGTAAATAAAATACACAAAAACTCCTCTATAGAAAAAAGAGGAGTTTTTGTTATGTCATTAGCTTACGAATTAATTCACTCAACAATTTAATACCGTTAGTGATTTGTTCTGGAGAAGCATATCCATATGATAAACGAATGTACTGATCGGATTCTTCTTCATAGATACGTCCTGGGTTTAAAAGAATTCCTTTTGATAGTGCCTCTGAAAATAACTTTTTCATTGGAATGTTAGGTACAACCTTTAGCCATATAAAAAGTCCACCATTAGGTATATCCCACGATGCAACGTCTGCGCAATACTTATTTAAAGCTCGTATCATTATTTGTCTTCGTTCTTTTAGTTGAATTCTTACGTTCGCTACATGTTCTTCATAAAAACCTTTATTTATCCATTCAGCAGCAACTCTTTGAGATAATGAACTCGATCCATAGTCTGTTTGCATTTTTATATCTGATAATCTATCAATAACTGGTTCAGGTCCGATAATCCATCCAATTCTAAGTCCTGGGGTAAGTGTTTTGGAGAGACTACCAATATATAATACATGTCCATGTTTATCCTTCGATTTTAAAGGAGCTGGAGGTGGTTCATCAATCCATAACTCGCGGTAAATATCATCTTCAATAATAGGTAACTGTTCCTTTTCACATATATTTAATATTTCTTTTCTTCGCTCTTCAGACATTAAGATCCCTGTTGGATTTTGAAAACAAGGGATTGAATATAAAATGTTTTTCTTCTGACTATATTTTATTCGTTTTAATAACTCGTTAGGTAATATACCGTAATTATCCATAGATATACCAGACAGATTTATTTTTGCTGATTGAAATACGTGAAGTGAGTATAAGTAAGAAGGTTGTTCAAGTAAAACGGTTGATTCTCTATGCAAAAGACCAATTGATATTAATTGTAATGCTTGTAACGCACCAGAGACGATTAATATAGAACTTTGTGATGCATGTATTCCGAATGATTTTACGTATTTACTTATTGCTTCACGTAACGGTAAAAAACCTTTTTGTTCTTCGTATCCAAAATAATCTAATTCCTCACATACGCTTGTCAATATGGACTGCATAGTTTCTAGCGGGAAAAGCTGAGGCGCAAGTTCACCTTTACTAAGATGGATAAGTTTTTTATTTGCTTCTGCTTCATTTATTTCTCGCACCATTAACTTGCTTGGTTTATGAATACCAGCCTTTACATATTCATTCCAATCAGGCGGGGGATTTGTTGCTAATAATGACCATGTATTATTTGTTACAATTGTTCCTGCTCCGATTTGACCTTGAATTAAGCCATCTGCCATAAGTTCATCTAGTGCGGTTATTACAGTACTTCGATTTACATGAAATAATTTTGCTAACTGCCTTTGACTAGGAATTTTACTTCCGATTGGCCATTCTCCATTTTCAATTTTCTCTTTCATATAGTTTATTATCTGCCGATACTTAGGCGGTTTTTTATTAATTGTCATAAAAAAACTCCCTCGTTCACTTTAAAAATACCAAGTGGTTGGTTTTTACGATAAATAACTGGTTGAAGACATTGTATCAACTATTAAATATGATGAAAAGAAATAATTGGTAATTATCAAATGGTTGGTTTGAAGGGGGAGAGAAAATATGAATTATAAAAAATGGAATTATCGAATTATATGTGCTCATGCTTTTACAATTCTAATTTGGGGAACTGCCTTTCCGGCGATTCGTATGGGTCTTGAATCTTACACACCTGAGCATCTTACTTTACTACGTTTATTAATCGCTTCATTTATACTTCTAGTGTTTTCCTGTATATACAAACTACGACTACCGGATTTAAAAGATATTCCAGCAATCTTTATATTTGGTGCTTTAGGGTTTACTATTTATCACATTGCATTAAACTACGGCGAAAAAACAGTAAATGCCGGATCTGCAAGTTTAATTGTTTCAGTAACACCTATAGTAACGGCAATACTTGCTTCTGTTTTTATGAATGAAAAAATGAAATTAAATGGTTGGATCGGTGGTGTAATTAGTTTTATAGGAATTGCTTTCATATCATTTAGTCAAGGGGGGGCTATTCAATTTAATAGCGGGGGATTATTTATATTATTAGCAGCGATTTCAGAAAGCCTATTTTTCGTTTTCCAATCATCTTACTTAAAAAAGTACGGATTCTTACCATTTACCATATATACAATTTTGTCTAGTACTGTATGTATGCTTATTTTCTTACCGGGAATGTATCAAGAAATACTAGCAGCTCCTCTTGAAGTTAATTTGAGCGTTATATATTTAGGTTTATTTCCAACAGTACTTCCGTATATTGCATTAGCGTATATTATATCTCATGCTGGTGCTGCTGAGGCGACGAGCTCCCTATATTTAACTCCAGTAACTGCGTGCTTTATAGCTTGGGTATGGTTAGGTGAAGTACCTACTTTTATTTCAGTAGTTGGTGGAGTAATTACTATACTTGGAGTTTTAATAGCGCATGTATCATTAAAGAAAGATATTCGAAGTGAAAAGTACAGCGATATAACTGGATAAATTCTATTTAGAAGTGATAATTCCCTGTTTTTTATAATCAAGAAACAGGGAATTATTTCACTGCGTTGAATATATAAATATATTCTTAATAAAGGAGTTTAAAATATTGAATGTCCAGTTAAAGGTTGTTACGAGAGAGAATTGGGAAGATGCTTTAAAACTACAAGTTAAAGATAATCAGACGAAATTTGTTCCATCTGTAGCAGTTTCACTTGCTAAAGTATATATAAAACCAGATGGGGACGCTGTAGAATACCAACCATTTGCGATATACAACGGCAATCTAATGGTTGGTTTTGTTATGCATGCTGTTGTAAAAGAAACAACTGATATGTATTGGATAAACGGATTTATTATCGATCGAAAGCAGCAAGGTAACGGTTATGGAAAAGCGGCATTACAAGAAAGTATTTACTTAATAAAAAATACATTTAAAGCGTGTAAAGAAATAAGATTAACAGTACATAAAGGTAATATCTCTGCAAAGAAACTATATGAACGTTACGGTTTTCAACCATTAGGACATGATTATGATGGTGAGGAAGTATATCGTTTATTCGTTTAACTATGATGTAATAAAGGTGTGAAATGAAAGATGCAATTTACTGAAGTGAAAATCGAAGTATTTATCCCTGAAGAATACATTGAAATGTTGAGGAATGCGTTAAATAAAATTGGTGCTTGTAAAACGGGAAAATATGATCATTGTCTGTCCTATAGTTCTGTGAAAGGATACGTATGAAACACCTATGATTTATATTATACCGATATTAAATGGCTATTTTGAGCAAGTATAAATTGAATACATAGGAGGAATATCAATTGAAAAGTAAATTCCATCATATTGTACGAGCAGTTGTGATTAAAGATGAGAAAGTATTAGTTGCTGAATACATTGGTCATCATTATTTTTTACCTGGTGGCCATGTTGAAGTTGGCGAATCAGCTGAGAATGCATTAATAAGAGAACTACGAGAAGAACTCGGAGTAAATTGTAGTATAAAACAATTTTTAGGAGTCATAGAAAACCAATGGCAAGATCGAGAAGTTCTTCACCATGAAATCAATCATATTTTTGAGATAGATTCACAAGAGTTACATATTGATTTCGTACCAAAATCTAAAGAATCTCATTTAGCATTTCACTGGATAGATTATAATCAAGAAGCTTTACATACTTATAAAATCATGCCAGCACCTTCAGTTAAAGAGTTACTAGAAAGAAAATTAAGTGATGAACTACTAAACTGTTGGATAAGTAATTTTTAAAAACCTCTATTAATAGTAAATTCGTCCAGTAAAAAGAGATTAAGAAAATAGGCTAAAAAACAAGGTACATCACCTAGTGTAAGTTCATATTTTGTTGATGTACGCATTTAAGTATATAGCCATTTGTTTCTACTTTGTTTATTAAAACTTATCAACTTCAATATTTGGACGGAATTTATATTTATAAATGGAGGGGTTTCATAATGAATCAGTTTCAACAAGAACTACAATCATTGAACCTTAATGATTATCAAACTGGTAATGTTGTGTATTGGGATCCACAACAAAGTCAATATCCATACTACTACATTCAAGACGATGCACGTCGTTGCGGCGGATGTGGAGGTTGTGGTGGACGCTGTGGAGGATGTGGCGGCAGATGTGGTGGTTGTGCGGGACGTTGCGGAGGTTGTGTAGGCTGTGCAGGATGTTTCGGTTGCTTTAATTGCTGGAACTGGTGGATCATTTAAGTATTGAAAATTAAAGCTATTTCACTTGAAAGAAAGGTGTGAGAACTATTTTGCACTTTTCTTTCAAGTTGTAATTTTTATGCGTATTAAGGAGGAATTATTTGTATACATATGATAAGTTGATTTCTTGGGTAGAGAATATTAAAGAAAAAAATCATAGTTCTGCAACAGCACTTTGTATTATAAAAGATAACAAAATCGTACTAGAGCATTATAGTGGCTATCATTCAAATACATCGAGTAATAAAAAAGTAACCACATCTTCACAGTTCAACGTTGCTTCTGCGAGAAAAAGTTATTTAGGATTAATGATAGCGTATGCGCTTTACGAGGGGAAAATAAACTCTATTGATGATGAAGCGATAAAGTATTTTAAAGACTTCGATCCTGTATTACTTGGTAAAACAACTATAAGACATTTAGTAACTCATTCGCACGGTTTAGGAGAAACGAATGACGGAAAAATTTTTCGTGAATTTGAACCTGGACAATCTTGGGCTTATAGAGATATTAATGTAAGAATGATGACTCATCTTATTTATCAGCTATATAGCAAAAGTTTTCCTGAGTTGTTAAAAGAGCGTGTGTTTAAACCTGCTAATTTCCAAGAAACAGGATGGAGAATACAGCAAGATGACAATTTAGTTGCAGTTGTTGATGATCCAAATAAAATCGCAATCAGCGAAATTGGTACAATAGATGACGGTACTGAAAAAAATCTGTTTGTCTCAGCTAGAGAATTTGCTTATTGGGGCAATCTTCATTTAAATCAAGGTGTGATAAACGGTAAACAAATTGTTCCAAAAGAAGTGATAGAAATTGCGACAAGTTTGCAGAGTCCTACATTTATAAATAATGAATTACCACAAAACGGGTTATTTTGGTTTGTTCAAAATGAACCTGCGCTTTTAAGTGAGCTTGGTGAACGAGTTCCAAAAGAATCTTATCAAATATTAGGAATTACAGGACCGACTATTTTAGTAATACCTGAATATAATGTAGTTGTTGCGAAAATGTACAATAAAAGATACAACTACGGCGGTGATAATTATTTATATTATTTACGTGAATTTAGCAATTTAGTCGCTGATACATTTCGTAACAGTAATAGGGCATAATTACTCCTATAATGAAAAGGGGTGAAAGAAAATGAAAGATAAAATAAATAAAAACAAAAAACAAGACATTAAAGATGTAAATACAGAACAAAATGCGATTTATAGCGATCCTAAAGACGCAGCTAATATGCAAACTGTACCTCAGCCGAAGGACTTTGATGAAATCGAATATTAATTCCTTATCCGACTATATAATGAATGAAAAATACATCTTAAGTCCCATCACATGTAAGAAATTATTTGGTAATATATATACATAAGCATTTGAAAATGTCTTATCTTAACAAAGCTTTCTTGAAATATATCTGTATATAACCTGCAAAAAGACACTTCATAATGGAGTGTCTTTTTGTGTATATGAACTTAATTACCATTTTCCGTACAGTATCTTGCAATTTATGATGGATATACTAACTGTGAAAATTCATGTCATGATAAAAGAAGGGGACAGTTAGTATGAAACAAAATTCTATAAATCCGTTACTAATTGTTCTAGGTACAATCATTGTTCAAATTGGCCTTGGAACAATTTATACATGGAGTTTATTTAATCAGCCCCTTGTCAGTAAGTTTGGATGGAACCTCAATTCGGTAGCGATAACTTTCTCCATAACAAGCTTTTCTTTATCATTTTCAACTTTATTTGCAGGAAAGTTACAGCAAAAATTAGGACTTCGTAAACTTATCGCTACTGCAGGGATTGTACTGGGACTCGGCCTAATACTTAGTTCGCAAGTTTCTTCCTTACCATTACTATATTTATTAGCTGGTGTCGTTGTTGGTTATGCAGATGGAACTGCTTATATTACATCACTATCTAATTTAATTAAATGGTTTCCAAATCGAAAAGGGCTTATTTCTGGTATATCTGTTTCTGCATATGGAATGGGCAGCTTAATCTTTAGATATATAAACGGAAGTCTTATCGATAGTCTTGGTGTATCGCAAGCGTTTTTATATTGGGGGATCATTGTTTTGCTTTTAGTATTAACCGGATCGTTCTTCTTACGTGAAGCAACAGTAAGTAACACCGTAACTGAGACTTTACACAATGATTATACGCCTCGTGAAATGATACGAACGAAACAAGTATATCTCTTGTTTTTTATGCTATTTACATCGTGTATGGGCGGTCTGTATTTAATCGGTATGGTAAAGGATATTGGGGTACAGCTTGTTGGGCTAAGCGCAGCAACTGCTGCTAACGCCGTCGCCATGATTGCAATTTTTAATACAGTAGGTAGAATCGTTCTTGGAACGTTATCAGATAAAATTGGTCGAATGAAAATTGTCTCTGCAACGTTTATTATTATTGGATTGTCAGTCTTTACATTAAGTTTCATTCCATTAAATTATGGAATTTATTTCGCTTGTGTAGCAAGCGTTGCCTTTTGCTTTGGTGGTAACATTACTATATTTCCAGCCATTGTCGGAGATTACTTCGGCTTGAAAAACCATAGTACAAATTACGGAATTGTTTATCAAGGTTTCGGATTTGGTGCACTTGCAGGTTCATTCATCGGAGCATTACTTGGTGGATTTCAACCGACCTTTATTATAATCGGTGTTTTAAGCGTTATTTCCTTCATTATTTCGATATTAATTCGACCGCCAAAAGCAGAGAAGGAAAAGGAACTTAAACATTTACATCGGAAAGTAGCTTAATTCTAAAAAAGAGCCCTCATATAGGGCTCTTTTTTAGTACGAAATATTTGATTTTCCCTTTTTTCTTATTGTGTAGGAAGAATGGTGTTACTTAATTGAAAGTGAAATGATTTGAGAAGCAGTAAAGTTATTTATTTCTTAATGAACTAAGTAACAGTTTAGCAGAATATTCATATCGTTTCATAAAGGAACTAAAATATTGTTAAAAAACATTAAGAAAATTACATTTAACCGACTTTGTAATGAAACGTGCACGTCATTTATAGACCATTATTTACTTATAAATTTATCATGAAGGTAGTTGGCTTATATTGGTTACAACCATAATTTCTTCTGTTGTGGCATTCGCTACAACAAATATTGATGATATTTTTATACTCCTTGTTTTATTTTCACAAGTAAAGACAGGAGTATGCAAGGAAGAAGATAGAACTTTCCAGGGAAAAACTAAGATGAAAGAACTTTATATTGTTATTGGACAATTTTGGGGATTTAGTGTAATTATTTTTCTAAGTATTATTGGTTCCTTAAGCTCTTTTTTCATTCCTATATCGTGGATCGGATTATTAGGATTTGTGCCAATTTATATGGGGGTTAAAGGAATATTCTCGCTTCGTTCTAACAAAAGTAATGAAGTCATTGATAACGCTTCTGGTTCATTATTTAAAGTAGCTGCGATTACATTAGCTAATGGAGCTGACAATATCTCAATTTATATACCAATGTTCGCTAGTCAAACCTTGGAAGCAAATATCGTTACATTAATTATCTTTTTTTCCATGATAGCAATATGGTGTTTTATTAGCTACACATTGATAAGAGCGCCTATTTTAGCTAAAGCACTTGAGAAAAATAGTCATATTATAGTTCCAATTGTTCTAATTGGTTTAGGAATATTCATTCTTTTTCGCAGCGATACAATTGCATTATTTTATTAAAATGTTGAACTGACGGACGCTCTAATTAAAATGGATTGAACAACGTATAAAGCCTTATTACAGATGAAATGTAGTAGGGCTTTTCTTTATTTTAGTGAACTGAAACAGTGACTTACAACTTTTAAGTTAGACAGGACATTACGATTATTAAATTGAATAGATACCATAAAAGGAGCGTGATTATTAAAGTGAAAATAATAAAACAATGGATCCAGGAAGATAGTGATTACATAAGAGAAAAAGTAATTGAATATAATCAAAAACATATTTCGGATGAAGAGAAAAAGCCCTCAGAAAAAATTAGTTTTATAGTGAAAAATGAAAATGAAGAAATAGTAGGCGGAATAACTGCAATTACATTTTGGCACCACGTACATGTTGATTTCCTGTGGGTTTCTGAAGAATATAGACACGAAGGCTATGGAACCAAGTTAATAAAACGTATTGAAGAATTTGCAATTGAAAAAGAGTGCAGGTTAATCAATTTAGATACTTTTAGTTTTCAGGCACCTGATTTTTATAAAAAGTATGGATATAAAGTAATTGGGGTAAGTGAAGATAATCCTAAGGGACACAATCGATACTATTTAGAAAAAAGGTTATGAAGTATATAGAATCCAAAAATGAATCAATTAGAGCATAAAGAGCGTACGTTGAATAATCAATTTCAAAATACGCTCTTTTTTATTTTGTAATGAAGGACTATCGATTATTAACTTTGCTAAGAGCAGATAAATGAAATACTCAATTAACTTTTTTATATTTTAAAACGAATAAATGGTAGAATGTAACAAAGATAGAAAATTCCCATTATTAGAGGTGGAATTAGATGAAAAAAGTAAATGTTACATATGCACTTTTATACGATAAAACGAACGAAAAGATCTTAATGGTAAAAAACAAAGGGAAAAATGGTTCTTATTATACATTACCAGGTGGCGCAGTTAAATTTGGAGAAACGTTAGAAGAGGCAGTAATTCGGGAAGTGAAAGAAGAAACCGGATTACATATAACTGTAAATGGTATTTGTTACATTAGCGAAGCCTTTTTTGAAGAGAGAGGACATCATGCAATTTTCTTTAATTTTTTAGGCGAAATAATCGGCGGAGAGACATATATATCAAGGCCAAAAGAAATCGAAGAAATTACTTGGATGGAATTACATAGAGCAGTACCTCATTTACGTATACCAAAACACTTATTAAATATATTACAAAGGAAAGAAACAGTACCTTACTTTTTTAACGGAACAATCATTCATCAATCTTCATAAAATTATCATTTCATGTAAGGCGGGGAAAAAATGGAGTTTATCGTTAATCACAAACATTTCACACAAGCACTTTCAGATGTAAGTAAAGCCATATCGACAAAAGTTTTAATTCCTATATTATCTGGCATAAAAATAACAGCAGATAAATCTGGAATTACTTTAATCGCAAGTAACTCGAATATTTTCATCGAAAAATTTATACCTAGTTCCATAGATGACGAACAAATTACGACTATCTTAAAAGCAGGAACAATTGTTGTACCTGCAAAATACTTCATTGAAATAATAAAGAAAATGCCAAGTGATATAGTTATAAAAAGTAAGAATGAGCAAACAATTACCATACAGTCAGAAGAAATCACTTTAAACTTAAATGGCTTTTCAGCAAATGAGTTTCCAAACGTACCACTAATTGACGATCATGCAGAAATACAAATAGAAACAAAACAATTGCTTGATGCGTTTAAACAAACAGTCTTTGCAGTAGCAAAAAATGAATCTAGACCCGTTCTTACCGGAGTACATATCAAGTTAGACCATAATAAATTAATTTGCGCTGCAACTGATTCTCATAGACTAGCTGTATGTGAAACACTAATTTCTACTAATATGAAAGCAAATTGTATTGTACCAAGCGCAACCATTCATGAGCTTTTAAAATTAATGAACAGCAATTTAGAATTCGTTTCTATTTATCTTTCAGAAAGTCACATTGTTTTTACATACGGCACAACTACTTTATATTCAAGACTAATCGAAGGGAAATATCCTAATATTTCTACTCTCATTCCAAATGAATTTCAAACGGTTATTACCATAGATAGAAAAAATATATTACAAGGTGTAGACAGATCAAGTTTATTAGCAAGTGAATGGGAAAACAACAACGTTAACTTAGAAATCATAAACGAATCCACAATTAAGATTTCTTCTAACGCTTCTCAGGTTGGGAAAATATCCGAGAAGCAACAAATAGATGGGCTTCAAGGTGAAAAACAATTAAATATATCTTTCGATGGACGTTTTATGGTTGAAGCCTTGAAAGCAATAAAAGAAGAAACAATTACTTTAAGCTTTGGTGGCTCAATGAGACCTATATTGATTGAAGCAGGAGAGCAATCTGTAGCAGTGCACCTTATTTCACCAGTAAGAACTTATTAAAAAAGGAAGGAATCACATAATGTACAAGCATACTTTATGTTTTATAAAAAGAAATGAAGAGATACTTATGTTAAATAGAGAATATGACCCTGTAAAAGGATTATGGAACGGGGTAGGGGGGGAAAATAGAACCACGAGAATCACCGTTAGAAAATGCGATTCGCGAAATAAAAGAAGAGACAAGTATAGATGTTAAACAAAAGCAAATTCAATATAAGGGAATTATCAAGTGGGAGGACTCTTCGTACTCTGGCGGCATGTATATTTATGTAGTAGAACTTCCATATGACTTTACATTTGAAACACCTAAAAAAGTATCCGAAGGGATTTTAGATTGGAAAAGTATATCTTGGATATTAAGCGACTATAATTACGGTGTAGGAGAGATGTTACCTAAATTATTACCTGAAGTACTTCATAACGATTTGATATTAGAGTACAATTTTGTTTTATCCAATCATAAATTAATAGATTATAGGAATGAAGAATTAATTAAGCAGGATACTTCAATAAACTTCATTCATAATGCGGATCAATTATAGTCTGCAATGATTAGCAAAATAATTACAAACTAAATATAAAAGCCATAGTGTGTGATAAGTAACTAAGGATAAATTTTATATGAGGATGAGTGTGATGAAGAAACTAATTATTTTACTCATAGGTGTAGTTCTAATTACTTTTGCTTTTTATCAATACAATAATAAAGATGGTTTAACTAAAGATGATAAGTTGTATGTAGAAGACTTTAAAGGGAAAAATGATTCAAACAAAATTCAATCTGCTATTAATAAAGCAGAGTCTAGTAAAGTTAAAACAGTATTGCTTGATGATAAGAAATATAAAATCACGTCACCAATCATAGTGAAAAAGGGTGTGAAATTATTATTCGGTTATGGAACACAATTTGTCGTTGAGGGAAACTTTAGGGTTCTTGAACTAGAAAAAAATGCTTCTATAGAAGGAGCGTATATAGCTATCGATGATCCCAAGTTCAATTCAGAAGTAATCTATTTGGACGGCAAAAATAAGTACTATAACACTTGGAACAAAACACAAATAAAAGATATAAATATTATCAATTGGGCAGAAACAAACAAAGGGACAGGAATTTCATTATACTCCAGTGGAAAAGAAAACGAGATTTCATTTGTTAACTTTGAAAACATTAAAGTTGTAGGAATGGAAACTGGACTGAAATTAGTAGCAAAAAAACCGAGAGATGGAAATGCATGGATAAACGCTAATCGTTTTATAAATTTTTCTTTGGAGGACTGTGTAAATATGATTCATATGGATAGTCAAGTAACCACGCCAAATGAAACTAGTGGAAATCAATTCATAAACCTTCAAATACAGCCTTCAAATAAAACGAAAAGTATTATAAGAGTAAGTGGACAGCATAATGAGTTTCATGGAATGGTGTGGGATTTGAATAAAATAAAACATGAAAACGAACTTATTGAACTAACCAATAAGAGCATGAATACAGTGATTAATATTACCTCTGTACCGATAAATAGAGTTTTAGATAGTGGGAAAGCAAATATAGTGAAATAAGTTTAAATACAGTAAAAGAGCGAATTCCTTAAAAGAAGGTTCGCTCTTTTTTATTTATAATTAAATTTCTCTCCACCAGTTTGATGACGGATAATCTGTAGATTTTAATGTAATAGTTTCACCAATTTGTGGCGTTGTAATATGAACTCCTAAACGATTTGCTTCTTTCGTAACTCGTTCAACTGGATCGCTCCATTCATGTAATGCTAATGTAAAAGCACCCCAATGAATCGGAAGAAGTAGTTCGCCTTTAACGTCTATATGAGCTTGTACCGTCTCTTCTGGTAACATATGAATAGCAGACCACCTCGGATCATATTGCCCGCATTCCATTAACGTAAGGTCGAATGGACCATATTTATTACCAATTTCCTTAAAGTGAGGGGCATAACCGCTATCACCACTAAAGAAAATTTTAGTCTCTTGACCAAGAATAAGCCATGAACACCATAATGAACAATCTCTATCTGTCATACCTCTTCCAGAGAAATGTCTTGCAGGAGCACATACTAACTTAATATTATCAAACGTAATTTCGTCCCACCAATTATGCTCACTAATTTTACTAGGTGAAACACCCCATTTCATTAAATATTGCGCAACTCCAGTTGGAACATAGAAGTGCTTTGCACGATCTTTTAACTGTATAATACTTTTGTAATTCAGATGGTCATAGTGATTATGAGAGATGATAATCGCATCAATTTCTTGAAGGTCTTCACGTTCTAAAGAAAACACACCACTATAACGTTTGCTATTAAACACAGGAAACGGGGAAGAGGCATCTCCAAACATAGGGTCTAATAACAATTTTTTACCTTTTATTTTCAAAAGAGAAGCAGAGTGTCCAAACCACGTCACACTATCTAAAGACTCATTATTTTTATTTGATAAAACGATAGGTAAATTCTTTATAGGACGCAGTTTTGATTTCGCTTTAAAGTAATCAGTCATTAAACCAATAATATCTTTCGGTTTAAAACTTACATCAGTATGAATTTGATTTATATATTTCTTTTTCATTCGTTCTCCTTTTTACGTTTAACAATATACGTATGTTGTTATTGTAGCTATTTGTAGTTTAAACGAAATCATTTTACCTTTCACCGTAATTGCAGTACATTTCATAAATTTGTCAAATTCATTATTCTTATATACAAAATAAAAACCATGCAGCAGACAAAACGAATACGAAGTAAATGTAAATTGTTTTAATTTTGTAAATTTCTTCTTATAAGTAACATAGAACATATGTTTCGTTATATGTTATAGAAGAAAATATGTCTCTAATTATTAAAAGGAAGGAGAGGACGTAAGTGCAAATAGAGAGAAAAAAGAAATCAAAATGTAAACTGTCAAAATCTGAAATCATTCATTTGCATGCAGAAGGAAAGAGTACCTCAGAAATCGCTATGCTTGCTAATATGTCTGCAAGGTATATTCGTATGGTTCTATCAGACAGCAACGTTCCAAGGCGCGCTATAGGGAGTTGGAAGAGAAAGTATGACATAACAGAAAATTATTTTAAAACGTGGTCAAATAACAAGGCTTATATATTAGGGTTTATAGCAGCAGATGGTGTCATACAAAAAGAAAATCAATGCGTCAGTATATCACAAAAAGAAAGTTACATTTTAGAAGCGATAAAAAAAGAATTAAACACCAACCAGCCACTTTATCAAAACAAAAAAACAGGCGTATATATGCTAAACATTAATAGCAAAACAATAAAAGATGACCTTATGAACATACACGGAATTATGCCATGTAAATCATTTAACATCGAATTTCCATTCGTGCCAGAAGAATATTTACATCATTTTGTTCGTGGGTATTTTGATGGGGATGGTTATGTCAAGTATGAAACTTATACAGTAAGCTTTGTAGGAGGATCATATAGCTTTATGAATTCTTTAAATCAGGTACTACAAAATCACAATTTACCAACCGATTTACTAAATCAAAATAAACATTATCGCGTCATTTTTACCGGAAGAAAATCAATACAACTATTTTCAAATTGGATTTATAAAGACACAGATATTTATTTGCATAGAAAATATGAAGAATTTCAGAAAGAAAGACTAAGTCTAGATCAATTAAAAGATCGAAAACTAAAAAGAACTCAAGCCGCTGTTAAGCAGAGAAAACAAAATTTCCTTAAGGAATATATGAAAAATAAATGTATCGCTAAAACTTGTTCCAATTTAGAAATAAAGGAACCAACTTTTAAAAGTTGGTTAAAAAATGATAATCAATTTAAAAAAGACTATGAAAGAATTCATTCATTATAAAAATGCAAGAAACCTTAGTATATCTATGCTAAGGTTTTTAATTTGATCTTATTAAAGGATACTTATTTTCATTTATAGAACTTAGTAAATACATAGATTTTACAATGAATTTACTAGTAAGGGAGGGAATATGAAATTCTCACTAATAATAGTCTGGAGAATATATTACATACAGGTTATGAAGCTAAAATGATTTCGTCTGGAGATAATTCGCCATCTATAAAAATAAAAGGGACGAAACTTCAATATTTACTTGTAATGCTTCATCTTGGTTTTGGGTCAAATGCTATAAAAATAATGCTAAGTTGGACAAATGAAGAATTTGAAATACACATCAATTCATTAAAATTAGAAGGGGGCTACTATTCAACATGTAAGGTTATAGCAGCTTAGAAGGAAAAAAGATGCTATAACCTTTGTGAACCTCTAATTAAACCAACACTTAAGATCCTTGAAAAGCATTCAAATCAAATTGGATCTATTTAAAAAAGAAACGACACGTTTAATCATTTATCTAAAGAATCGTATAGTCTTTTACTGTATAGTGATGTGTTATTAGATTTCGGACAAATAAATTACATTGAAGAAAACTATTTAAAAAAGAAACGACCTTTAAGAAATAAAAAAAGATATTATTATGCTATTCAAGAACAAGAACTAACAGATATAGAGGCTTTCTGAAGGTTTCGTAGCAGCAGATAGACAAAAAGACGTACATTTATTTAAATGTAGTTTACGAAAAATTAGGGTTATATCAAAATTCACAACCTGTTATCCCTGTATTTAAATCAACAGACTTATTTATACTTAACGAAATTGCAAACACAATCAGTGAAGATTTAGTCTTATTGTTTAAAGAAAACGATAAACCTTTAAAACAATACTTTGCCAGCAGCAGATACTCAAAATAAATTACTTATGAAGAGTTTTTTATCTGGTGGTATCACTTTTTCTATACAAAAGTAACTGAAGAATTAATAAAACAAGGTGTAATTATAACAAGCACACAAAAAAATCAAACGTACATAATCCATTAATAACTTTAAATTAAAGTGCTAATATACTTTTACAAATGTAGCAGCTGAATGGATAAATAATTATTAGTAAATAAGTGATAATCTGAAATTAAAAACTAATATAAAGAAAATAAGATATTTAAAGAGGAGAAGAGCCATGCAAAAGAAATTTATCAATCCAGAAACGATGCCATCAACTTTTGGATACTCACATGTAGTCGAAGTTACTAACGCTAAACGAACAATTTACATATCTGGACAAGTAGCGATTAACACTGATGGTCAAATAGTCGGCATTGGTGATTTAGCTACACAAACACGACAAGTTTTCGAAAATATTAAAAGTGCATTAGAAACTTCGGAATTAAGATTTAATGATGTAGTAAAATTAACATTTTTCTTAACAGATATTTCTCAAATGGCCATTGTTAGAGATATTCGAGATCAATACATTAACACTAACAATCCACCAGCAAGTTCAGCTGTAGAAGTTAGAAAGCTTATTAACGATAACTTATTAATTGAAATTGAAGCAATTGCTGTAGCAAACTAGTTATAAAAACGTATTCGCAATCATATCAATACAATTCGTTTAAAATGGACACATTAAACGAATTGTATTTTTTATTATTTAAAATCTAATTTATATCCGAAAATATTATTATCAATAGCTAATGAAACAAATAACTACTTATCCAGTCACGCATTACTAATTCAGTAAAAAAGGGGAGTGTAACAACCTATACTAATGTTTAATAAGTTTATTATTTTTTACAGTTAACATAATATATATTATAGGCAGTTACAGAAACAAAGCAACATCAGGTATCAAAAACCAAGTAAACTATACTTAATGAGACGAAACGGAGATTTTCAGTGAGATTCACATAAAATCTTATTTAAACGCATTTATACAGTTTTTTATCGTAGTTATTAATCCATCACAGCAAATCTTAATCAATAATCGATTAAGATTTAACGAATCAAAATCATTTTTGGTCGGCAAGAAATTTTTACGCGAAAAAATTATTTCTATACAAAATATAAATTACTAATTTTATTTTATGTTTAACTTAATGAATTTATTGCTATTTACACACGTTTTATAACTTTATATTATTTGTTGCTATTCCTGTTATTTACGCTTGACTTTTATTATTCCTATTGTTCTATACTCTAGTTAACATAATGTTCATTTTTAACATAAAAAATCTCCCTCACCTTCAGGAAGATTTTTAACTTGCCAGTATTTTCATTTATATATTTTTAGTAGCAATCCCAATTGTAAATAACATTGGAAAAATCTAGATTTAACAAATCGTCTTTTTTTATAAAGAAATTTGCAACACCAGAATCTCCCCACATAATATTTAATGAATCATCTGTATCAATTTGCAGTAATAATATATCATGTTGTTGGTATTTTTCTTCCCATTCCCTTGGATCTGTCTGTGTGAAAAATGGATAACCACCAATTTTATGTCCGAAATCTTTACATAAATCATCATACAGTTCGCCTAATTCTGTATGATTTTCTTCATCAACAATTTCTTCCCAATCAATATCCTCACTAAATATCTTTTCAAATCGATAATCCCTTGATGTTACGGGTTGATAACCTAATTCGAATTGTAATTTCGCTGCTTCAGGTATGATAAAGTCTTCTAATTTTAAAGTGTTTAAATAACTAAAATCAGTAATTACCTTATTTAAATCTTCTATAATTGTAGAATGATAAATAATTCGAAAGTCTTTTTGGATTGTTGGATGATCAAAATCTGCTCCATAAAGCTCATCACTAGCACTTACGAAAAACTGTAACATTCCTTTTTGAGGCATATATTCAACATGCGGAATTTCTTCAAAGTTTAACTGCGCAAGTAACATCATAGGTTGTCCATTTGAATCTTTAGGATGCTCTTGATCTATAGGTAAATACGGATAACCACCAAACTTGCTCTCAAAAAGAGTTGTCTCTGCTTTCGTTCCAGCCACTTTAATATACGGTTTCACGCTTTCTTCTAAAATATTACGATACTGTTCTAGTTTTTTCGGAATTTGAAGTTGATACGTATTCTTCATCGCATTTGCCTCCCTTTAAAAATGAATTGAAAATGCCTTACTTAATTATATAGCAAGAAATGGCTTAATTGAAAATTGTTAAAAATCCGTTTTTACCCTCGTTTTTTGCGCACTTGGTGGACAAAGTAAATTGTGTTCTAATACCTTTTTATTTATAGCTCGAATTAAATCCGCTGCTTCTGCAGTATTTGTATTTTCTTTTAGTTTTTCTTTTAAGTCATCAATTTCCTTTGAAAGCTCAATCCACCTAGGTAAAACATGATTATTTTTCAAAGTTCTATACAGTTGCTTTTCAGGATTGTACGAAAGGTCTTTATCAAGATTAAGAGGTTTCCCTTTACCAGGTAAATTATCAAAAGACCCTTTCTTTTCTGCTTCTTTAACGATAGAACTAATATGATCCTCATACGTATAGGACCAAACTTTCTCATCTTTTACTAAAATCTCTTGCTTTTTTAGTTTTTTATCTAGTTCTTCTTGATTCATAGATTCTCTCTCCTTTTTATTTTTTAGTGTCGTTTTTGTAAGTTCTAATGCCCTTAATCCATCGAATAGCTTTTCTCGCCACCACACGCTATCATGTCCACCTTGAAACTCTTCATAAGTGAATTTGGTATTTCTTTTGTTTTAAAGCTCTATACAGGCGGCTATTAGCCGTTAAAAGAGGTTTGTTTTCAAGTTCTCCTACTGCTATGTAAGAGTTAAGATGAGTCGCATTAGAATCTATTGATGAAATTTGATTTTCAATCCAAGAAATTGTATTTTCATAATCATTCTTTTTCCAATGTACGGATCCAGACATTGACAACACATTCCCGAAAATATGTGGATTTTGAAGTGCTGCATAAAAAGCTGCTAAGCCACCAAGGCTGAAACCAGCAATTGTTGTATGTTTTGCTTCTTTATACACACGATATCTAGTTTCAATCCACGGAAGTAATTCACCTGTTAAAGATGTATTCATTTTATCGTTATAAGTTAGCTCTTCTAATCGATCAACAGGATCTATAGCAACAGCAATACACGATGGGATTTCTTTTTCGTAAATTAAATAATTAAGTGTTTTTGCGATTGAAAGGTTATGAATGAATGAATTCCCATCAAATACAATGAGAAGTTCTTGAAGATGTGAAGTGTGAGAATAATCATGAGGCGTATAAATATGAATTTTGCGTGTGTTATTTAAAATCGAACTATAAAAAGAGTATGTTTCAATCTTTCCGGATGGATAATGATTTGAAGGAAAACGACTGCTATACTGCACTTCCATACCTATTTTTAACACAGACCCTTTATTGGTACCTTCTCCAAATACATTTTCATTAAATTGGTCTAGTCGGTACTGTTCACTACGCTTTATCCAATCATTTTCGAAAAAATCGTTTACTGAAAAGTAATAAGTTGAAATAAACCTCTTATTCGTCCTAAACGTAACATGCTAAATATCTGTCTGTAACAATCGTTGCAATTGATTTACAGACAGATCTCAACCAGGAAAACTACCGAATACATAAACGTTTTCAGTTTTTCGGTCCCCTAACCATATATACGTTATAAGCTTATACTGATCATCTACAGGACATTGTTCTATTAGTGGTGTATGATTTGACTTTATTTCATGCAGAAAGGTATAAAAAGCTTTCTCGTTTCCATTTTCTAATTGATTATTAAGTTCCTCTAACTTAGGACTAATTATTGAAGTCACCCCTCTTCCTCCTTTGTAGTATTCTTTATGTATTTTTTTCTTCGCATTAGAATTCCTATATAAAAGTAGTCGTAAGTTATGTGTTTAAAGGAGTTATGTATTAGAAAAATGATCAATTGCTTGAATAGAAAATTCCAATGATTTTATTCTTCTTTCTAAAAGTGTTCTTTGAGGACTCTCGAGCTTTGACTTAACATAAATCTTTTCAATTGATGGAAGCAAACCAATAAGAATATTTCGAGTGTCTGCTAAATCCTCTTGCGTGTAATGATGGGTTTCTTGATTCCAAATGCTTTCTAACATAGCTAAGCCGATACTAGCTGCTTTGAGTCTTTTTTTCACTAAAGTAGTGTTTGAGCCTTTTTGAGTCATCTGTGATAAGGCATTTTCAAGTTTACGGATTGTTGACTGTAAAGACTTTATTGATTCTACTTTATCTACATTTGATACGTTTTCCATATTAAACCTGTCCCTTCTTCATTTCTAAATTAGTTTTCTTGATATTTGATAATACCATTAAGAAACGAATTTTACTCGAAATATTTGAGTTGGACATGAATTTAAAGGGAAACAACTAACAAACTTCTCTCTCCTCCCTTGCGCCATTCTATATGTACTTCTTTTTTCTCGTTAAAATACCTACATGGATAAGTTGTAAATATTGTATATTTTATGAACAAAAAACGTACAAGCAGCATCACTTGTACGTTTTAATTTTTATTCAGTAAGATAATAAAGTAATAGCTTACGGGTCTTTTCATAATTCATGAAATCTCTATATAAAATGGGATACTTCATAATCTTTGTTTCTAGAAAACAATATTGTGGAAACCATTCAAAAAACGATTTCCTTAGCCATTTTATTTGATTAAACACAATCTCCTGTTCATTGTTATTAAGTACGTAACTTAAAGTACCTGCTGTATGCATCCAATAATAATTTAAATCAGCGCTTATACAATTATCTTCAGTAAACATATTATTAAAATCTTTTCGTATTTTTCGAATGTCACAATTCGGAAACGGTTTATACAGTGGACTATGCATTTTCTGCAATTCCTTAAAAATAATTTGTTTTCCTAACTTCAACTTTCCACCCCTTTATTTCTCTATCCAATTTAATACGTTTTCATAATGATATTGAGCATCTGTATAGCCAAGATTATATAAATTAACGAGCTTTTCTTTACTTCTTTCTATCCCGCTTATTGGAAGTTGTACGCTAGGCTGAATGATATAAAAGTTATCTTTTTGTCCTATTTGATTCATATAAGATATCGTCTCATTATAAAAACGATAATGTTCTACTAAAGATTGTGCGATATTCGGATATTTCCTATATAAAATTTTAGCTAGGCCTGAAAATTTATTTCGCTGCTTCTCATATCCTTCTGGCTTTGTCATAATTACAACGTTTTTTTGATAACCATCAGTTTGAGCTTTTAAAACCGGAATAGGATCTATAATTCCTCCATCTAGCAATTTTCGATTATCATATTCTACAGCAGGTGCTATAAACGGTACAGAACTTGAGGCACGAATGATTTTTAAAATATCATTTCCGTGTTCTGTTTTATTATAATAAATAGCCTGTCCTGATTCGCAATCAGTCGTCCCTATGACAAACTGTTCATTTGAGTTTAAGAAAGTTTGAAAATCAAATGGTACAATTTTATTAGGTACTTCATCAAATAAAAAATCCATTCCGAATAATTCACGTTTTCGAATCAAATTTCGATAAGATATATAACGGTGATCTGCTACTAGCTCTGTATTTACTTTTTTATTTCTTCCTTTTTGACGTGATAAATAAGTTGCTCCCATACAGGCTCCAGCCGATACGCCGACTACATAAGGAAAGAATAAGTTCTTTTCCATAAAATATTCGAGTACGCCTGCAGTATACAAACCTTTCATTCCTCCGCCCTCTAATACTAAACCGATATTTTTCATGCTATATCCCTCTGCTTCTTTTTTCTTACTTACATATTAGCATAAGATATTAAGATGAGGTTATATAAATGAATTGCAACAATAACCAGAAACTACTAAAGTAATATCATAATGTCTTAGTAAATAGCATGGTACAATATAAGTAACACAATCCACAAATAATGGAGGAGGAATTTCCTATGGGTTTATTTAGCGGCATTTTAGGAAATGCATCAAATGCGAGTACAGAAAGTGTTGAACGTGATTTAGAGAAGATTATGTTAGATGATGAAAAAGTTGAACATGCTTATAAATTAATTCGTGATTTAATCGTATTTACAAATCGTCGTCTTATTTTAGTAGATAAACAAGGAATATCAGGTAAAAAAACAGAGTATCATTCTATTCCTTATAAAAGCATTACACAATTTAGCATTGAAACAGCTGGACATTTTGATTTAGATGCTGAACTTAAAATTTGGGTATCTAGTTTGAGTACGCCAATTACAAAGGAATTTAAAGGTGACGATAGTGTTTTAAGCATTCAAAAAGCATTGGTAACATATACGACGAAATAGTTGGTTTGTGCATGTTTATTCGTTTTTAAAATTACTAACCCGAGTATTTTGGAAGAATATACATAAATTTTGTATATTTAATCGAAAGTAACATAAAAAGGTAAAGCGTATTTCAAATGCTTTACCTTTCTTTTTTGTAAAAAATAAGTGTAGTTTTATCATTTAATTTCTTTATTACTTCTGTTCTTTTATACTCCATTTTTTCGTATATAAAACAATTTCTTTCTTCTTCTAAAATCGTAGCAAGTTCAAAACTACGTGCTTCTGGAAACATCTCTTCAATTAAAATAAGTACCTTCTGAGCAATTCCTTTTCCTTGATAGATTGGATGAATAAACATTGGACTAATCCAAAATTTATAAGGTAGTTCTTTTGGGGATATACATATCGCTCCAATAAGTTTCGAATCTATTATCATCTTATAAAAATTACTGTTGGGATTATTTATTCTAAAAATAGTTTTTTCAATAGATTCATTTGCTGGGTTTGTTTCATAGTCTTTATATTTATTTAATAGAGGGCTAAATAAGTCTATTTGCATTTGAAATAAAACTGCTGCATCACTTTCTGTCGCCTTCTCTAATGTAATCTCCATATTACCAATTTAGTCGCTTTCTTAATGAAGTTATATGAGCTGTATGATGACGTCCGTGCCATGCGTATAGTCCTATTGTAGCAGCAAGTTTTGTTTCACCAGTCTCTGGATGGTTAAATGTCTTTTCCAGATCTTCAAGTTCTAAAGAATATAAAAGGTTAACCCATCTTTTATGTAATGAATCTAACATAACTAGTGAAACATCTACTGGTAATTTAGAATCAGGTAATTCCGCCCACTTCTCTTCTTTATATGGTTTAATCGTGGGATTCTTTTCTGTTAGTGCTAATTTAAAGCGTATGTAACTATTCATGTGGCTATCAACAACGTGATGGACTACTTGGCGAACTGTCCATCCACCAACGCGGTACGGTGTGTCTAACTGTTTCTGATCTAAATCTTTGATTGCCTTCGTTAGTTCATTAGGTAAATCTTCAATTTCTTGAATCCATGTATCTATCATTTCTTCAGTTATAGGACGTTTGTATGTAAATTGCCCAATTGGATAACGTAAATCATTCATGAATAAGTCCCCCTTATTATAAGCGCGAAGTATTTCTCCAAATATAATGTACAAAATTCACATGTTCCCCATTTAATTGTACAGATGTTGTATCTGCTTCGTTTTGATAAGAAGAAAAACCGCTTTTTTCTAATACAATTTGTGATGCGAGATTATTAGTAGTTGTTTTAGCATGAACCTCATTAATTTTATTATTTTTCGCTACGTCTAAAATTAATTTTACAGCTGCTGTTGCAACTCCTTTTTTAGTAAACTTTTCTCCGACCCGATAACCTAACGAACTGATTCGAGTTTCTGAATCTACATCTACTAAATTTATTCGTCCTACAATTTCATTTTCTTCATTACGAATTATATAAAAATAAGAATCTCCATTCGCTTGTTCTATTAACAAATCATCTAGTAGTTTTTGGAAATATTCAAAATCAAAATATTGCAAGCCACGATTTGGTACCATTGTTTCAAAAAAAGACTTATTCGTAAGTTCAAACGTAAATAAATCCTTAGCATCGTGTTTCTTTAATTGTTCTATGTATATTTTCATCTCGCTTACCCCTTCTATATCTACTAACTGTTATATATTCTTTTTAAATCTGTTAATTTCCTGCTATTTCTTTCGTTTCAGTAACACAACAAGTAGTACTTTTGGATGAAATAGGTGAAATGGACTACGAATTAAATTCATCACTCTTACTAATCGAATATAAACGTCAGAATCCGTTGCAGATAGTTGATATATTTGTTTCGTATACCATAGCTGAAATTTTTGCTTTATCGTTAATTCTCTTTTTAGCTGTGGATGACGTGATATTTCCGTTGTTGTCATTTCCCAAGGAGTTTGTATGATATGAGCGGTCTCATTATAAAACTGCTGTGTAAATGCATTATCGAGCTTTTGTCTTCTTTGTAAAAGTAACTGCAATTGGTGAGCTTCCATAGCAGCAACTGAAACACCTTGCCCGAAAACAGGATCAAAACGACAATGAGCATCTCCAACTACTAACAACCCATCTGGTAAATTATTCACTAAATCAAATCGCCGACGTACTTGATAAGGAATTTTATACGTTTTGATATCTGAAATTGCCTCAGCTTTATTTAGAAAATCTGTCACATTAGAAATTGATAGGTTTTCAGCAAAATCATAAAATTCCTCATCTGTTTGTGGTGCTTTCTCATTTGCATATCCACTAAAAGTAACAAAATAACGATTATCCTCAATCGTTTGAATAAGAACACCATACGGATTGTTAGGAAAACTTGGAGACATCAGCATATTACAGCAGTCTAATGTCTCATTTTCTTTAAGTTTAAACATTCTAGTTGCGTAAAATAAATCAATACGCACTTTCTCTTCTTGCACTTCGATTTCGTATTCTCGTAACCACGCTATGCTTTTTGAACTAAATCCACTTGCATCAATAATAATATCTGCTTGAATTTCTTCTTGCGTGCCTGTCTCTAAACATTTAGCTTTTACTCCACGTACTTTGTTAACCTTTCCATCTACTAATAACCCTTCAACCAGTGTTCCAAATTTACTGGTGATATTTGAAATCTGATGTATTCGTTTTTGGATATGCCATTCAAGCAAAAACCTACTTTGTTGAATCATATGTACTTCTCCTATGAATGGTTGTTTCCATAAACCAAATTGATGCCATTTTAAATCGCGGGTAAAGTTATTTACGATACTACCTGCTTCAATTAGTTCATTAGTGATATTAGGAAACAATTCCTCAATGGCTTTTTCTCCACCTTTTAACAACACATGAGGGTGATTACTTTGTGGAACTCTTTTTCTCGAAGCTTTTCCATCCCATCTTTCACCGGCTTCTATAATGATTACTTCTTTAAAAGTAGTTGATAATGCTTTTGCTGCGAGTTTTCCTGCTATACTTCCACCAATAACAATAGCTTTATTAAACATATTTTCCCCCTTAATGAAAAAAGACCCTGCCTTGTATGAATGAAACAGGATCTAAACGATTAGTTACTACATTAAAACACATGAGTAAATTGCAACGTTAAAATTAAAATACCTAATCCCCATACATAATACGCGAATACTTTTAAGGAATGATTTTTTAAATATTGTATCATCCATGAAACGGCTATGTAACCAAAGAACGCTGCTGATAACGTTCCGACAATTAAAGATGTACTTGAAATAGATTCTGCTTTCCCTTGAAAAACATCTGCAAATTGCAAAATGATAGCTCCGACAATGGCTGGAGTTGATAATAAAAAAGAAAAGTAAGCAGCAGTTTCACGGTCTAACTTTCTCCATAATGCAGCGACGATCGTCATACCAGAACGAGAAATTGCTGGGAAAATAGCAGCCGCTTGAAATGAACCTATAATTAATGCGTCTTTATATGTTATATCATCCATTTTTTTACGACCATTCTTTTGTTTATCTGCCATGTAGAGAAAGAATCCGGTCACTAAAAACTCCCAACCAATCGTGATTCCTGTTTTTGAAATATCTTCAAAGAAGTCTTTAAACAATAAACCAATTATAACTGCGGGTATTGTACCAACGATAAGTAATAACATGAGTTTTGAAAATGGGTTTTTAATTAAATATATAAATTCTTTTTTGTAATAAATAAACACCGCAAGTAAAGTCCCAATATGCAGCATTGTATCTAAAAATAAGCCTGCTTCATCTAATTGAAACAAATGCCTCCCTAAATAAAGATGACCTGTACTACTTATCGGTAAAAACTCTGTTAAACCTTGTATGATCCCTAATATAAAAGCTTCTAACCAATTCATGATGGTCCCCTTTCTTGTTTGCTTGTACCAATATATGAAGGTTAAATTTTCGATATGAAAAAAACTATATTTCTCTATGAATTTACTTTTAATTCATGGATATATGTAAAAAAGAGGTGAGAAGGCTTACTATGTGGCAACATACGAAATTCGGTAATGTCTTACTGTGGCTAGGGCCTATACTTGTGTTTGTAGGGTTATGTATGACAAATGTTATTTCTGATATTCCTTTCTTTGAGGGGAAACATAAAACGATTGGAATTGTACTTATATGTATAGGTGTATGCTGTTTTATTGTTGCTAATCATTTAAAAAAGAGCAAAATATGAAGATTAAATCTAAATAAAAAAACAATCCCAGTATATGTACTAGGATTGTTTTTTTATTACTTATTTATAGAATACTTTATCAACGTTATACTTTGCTTTATATTCATTAATGATATATGTTTCGTAGATTTCTCTTTCTGTTGGATCTTCTACGATACATGCATCGATGCGGTATACTTCATCACGGTGATTTTTAATTGGTGATACATTGTCTTCAAAATGCTTCTTAATACGTTGTCTAATTTTACGAGCTTTACCTACGAATAGAAGTTCGTCATTAATATTGTAAAACATAAAAATGCCGCCTTTATCTCTAGGGAACAAGTGGAAATCAATAAAACCATTAATTGGAGTAATGATTGGCTCGTCTCCTTTAATAACTTGTTTACGTTCAGTAATTGAAACATCAGCTTCAGGAATATTAATTTTAATCAAGTTCATTCACGTCCTCTTTTATTATAAAGATAAATAATAGCATACATATGTTAGAAAAGCTACGTTCAGAGCCATATTTCATTTTATAATTCAAATATTATAGGTGTATCATGTAAACTCTTCTTCCAAACCATATGATCACTTGATTCTCCCCAATAGGCCTTCAGTACATAACTAGGCTCTCCAAACTTCTTCATCCATATACTTTGCGCTTTTTTGTATCCACTATCTAAACAGTATTCAGTTATTCCTCTGCTAAGTAACGTAAGAAACATTGTATTTAGTAGTAAACTTCCTATACCCTTTCTTTGATACTCCGGAAGTATAAATACAGTTCCTATTTCATACAAATCCTTAAGTACACCGCCTGTACAACTATTAATCAATGTACTTGCTGGACCAACTTCAATTGTTCCAATGATTTTATCGTAATTTGTATCAATTGCTAATAAAAAGTAACGTTTTTCTCCATTACTATCAAAATCTGTTTTCAAATATTGCTTTTTCATGTTAATTTCATTTTCTATGTCATCCAATAGTTGTGACAATCCTTCGTCTTTATATGTATTCGTAATAACTATACGGAAAAACAAGTGAAGTTCCTCTAAATCATCCGAATTCGGTCTCCTAATTTCAACGTTATACATGATTTAAATCTCCATTCTATACAATTGTTAAAACCATACTTTATATACTCTATTCAACAATATTCTACAAAGCCCTGCATAGATCCAGCAGTATAGAAAGCTTAGTATAAATATTGATAAAATAATTTTTATATTCATAGTTGTATGAATAGCAGGACCAAGTACGGGAAAACGGAAAATATCTAGAACAATTATAATTCCTATTAGTAGACAAAGCGCAGAAAAGGAAACTACCCAAATTCTTCTCTTGAATTGTATAAAGGATAGTCCTAAAGCTATACCTAATAAGCCTGTAGTAAAGGGAAATACAATTAGTTCACTTGGCTCAATAATAAATAACAGGAGAATAGTAAGAATATAAGAAAGTATTCCCTCGCGAATAGAGTAGCAAATAGCCAAAAAAATTGGTAATGTCGCAAATGGGCTAATAAATAACCCTATAGCAGGAATTAAGTTACCTGCTGCTTGAAACATGGTGGACAAAGCACTCATTAAAGCTGTAATGACTAGCTTATTTGCTAGGGACAATTTTCCTTTATGTACAAAGTTCCCATCATTCTCTATCATAAGTTGACACCAATAATGTACAAACCGATTCATCAAAATACCCCCTAAAGATATCTAATTCATCACTTTCTATATTATTCATACACTAGTTGTTTATGAGATGCTTTCTACTTGTTATGAATTACTAGACAATAAAAGGCTTTTAGGGGGACAAATTTTGCGTTTTGAAATAAAATGAAATCCTTGTATTATTAAACTGCGAGTGTATATCGCATTAAGGAATAATTTCAAAAATGGTACCTTTGTTAAAATCAGTTACTTTCATAGAACCGTAAACTCCTAAATATAACCGAGTTTGATTCAAATTTGTTCCTAAACTCATATAATAAGCTGCTTGCATGCCAAAATCATAATTAGTTTCAATTACATGAAAGTCAGTATGTTTACCGTCTGTACCGGCTTTAGTATATGCTAAAACACCCTTTACTGGTGGCCGAGAATCTTCTTTCTTAGCAAGGTCGGTAAATACAACACTACTATTTAAATTCGGGATTGCAGTTCCCATATATGGCTGAACTCCTGTTAGTGAAGTTCCTCCAAACTTATCTGGTCTGGGGTCTTTATGAAAATAACTAATTAGTGGCTGAATACGCTTTGCGGATAATTCTATTGTTTCATTATAATAAGCCATTGTTCTCACATCCAAAGCAGGATTATCAGAACAGTGTCTTATAAAAGAAGTAGGTAATTCCCCTTCCCATCCCCGCCAACCAAAATTAATAAAACCATCTTGTTTGGGAGTGAGTCTCATTACATGCATTTTAATAAGTTCGGTAACCGGTATCGCTTTATATTGAACAAATGAAAAAATAGACTCTACAATATCCTGTCCGACATTACCCACATATTTAATATATTGATTATAAAACCTTTGGAATGAAATGCCGGTTATATTACGAACACCTTTCGCAATTACTGTAAGTGTTTCTTGTATAGATAGGGGAAGTTCATTAAAGCGTGTAACAACTGGAGGATTATTTATGAATGTATTTTTACTTACATCAATTTCAATTATTTTACCCGCTATTTCTAAATCATCTTGGCTTAAATTAAAAGGATCATAACCCGACCCACCATCTCCATTTGTAAAAACAAGTTTTCCCGTTTCAGGAGAAAAATTCAATGTATTCACTCCATTATGATTAAAAAATGGGCGTTTTATATTAAGTAATGTCCTACGTTTTTGAGGGTGACCGTTTGATTGTAAATTCCATTCTTCAATTGTATCAATATGATCATATTGAGTATCTCTATTTAGCCACTTTAAGTTTAAAGTTTTCGGGTCACAAGGATTCGGTTTAAATTGTTCAGAAAGTGCACCGGCTCCTTGAGTTCCAGCTGCTGAATAATGAAGATAAAATAAGCCGTTATGATTAAATTGTGGATGAAACGCAAGTCCTAGCAATCCTCGTTCATCATAACCACTACTAGAAACACCTTCTTCAGATGTACCTAATGTAATAATACGTTGACGAATATTTAAAAATGTTTTTATAGCTCCGTCTCCTATGTAGAAAATCTCCCCTAATTGTGTTGCGATAAATAGTCTTTCAGCCGACTCACCTGGAAGAATAGTTGTTTTTATTACAGTAGGTAAATTTATATTATGAACAATGGGTCGTAAACGAACTTTAACTTTTGTCAATTAACTTTACACCCCTTTATATTCTTTTTAATAGAAGAGTATGATTAGGGTGATCTTATTAGTATCAAATAAGTCGAATTCCTTTTTATTACAATTTTGTATATAATATAATTATAAATAAACTAGGGGTCTACTTATGACACTTTTACTACAAATCATCTTACCACTTATATTTGCACTATATTTATTTATCCTCTATCGTAATACAACTATTGGAAAAGCCGCTTTTCTTTTAGCAGTCATTATTGGGATTTTTGGTTTAGAGAACATTTTTCAACATGCTAATCTAACAGATCATGCTATTTATCCATATTGGGGCAGTTTGAAGGCTGTTGTTATCGTTTTATCAGTCGTATTTCTATTTAAAAAAGGTGGTTTAACAGGAGAATATTGATTTGTAATGTTGTACATATTTTCATATTAGACTGCTATTATTTTATAAAAAAAGCAATGTTTATGTAAAAACACGAAGGGATGTGTTGCATATGTCTATAAATATTATTTTTATAGTTTCTATAATATTATGGATTGTGTTGATTACAGAACTTATAAAACCTTCAAAAGAACAGAATGGACGAAAAATAGTAATGTTATTAACTGCTGGTTCCGTATCAACACTTATTTTGACAGTTTCATTTATTCAAAATATCTCGTTTTGGAATTGATAGTGATATAACTAACAAAAATATGTATACATAAAAAAGATTAGGACTGTACATATTAGATATATCTAATATGTACAGTCCTTTTGTTTACTAGTGGTTCACTTATAAGTATGTGATCCTTTTACAATTTGAATTTCTTTTTAACTTCCTTATATTTTCTATACGAACGTCTAACAACGTTTAACATAAAATACGGTATTTTAACAGGGAAAGGCAATTTATAAATGAAAGGCAAATAAAATGTAAAATATGCCTTTTCTAAGTCTATCCACTTACTATCTTCTTTTGTTTTTAAGAAATCAGATACATCGACTACATATCCCCTTCCTTTTTCCATCATCACATTTTTCCCGTGAACATCACAAGGAGTTAGTCCTTGTTTTCTTGCATACTCTAAAGCTTTATTTATATCAAGGATCACCTGCTTAGGAATTTTAATTCCCTTATGAATAGCATCGTATAAGGTAATTTCTTTTAAACGTTTCAATACTATGAAATTTTCTCCTTTATAAATAAGCTTCGAATAAGAAGGGTGATTTCCGATTCTGCGGTATACTTCTGACTCCTTTTCAATTCCTTCTCCTTCTCGCGCGTAAACTTTCACTACCCAATCTTTGTATTCTCTGTGCATGAATACTGCGGCATAATTACCTATCCCTAAACACTTCCAAAGTCTAGGAATATTATTAACTACTACAGGCTCGAATTCATCCTCGCTTCTTATGCTTACCTCTTTTAATAATTCGTCCTTTATTAATCCCACAAAACTATTTATACTCATCATTTCCACTCCGGTTTTGCTAAAAGGGGACTTACCCACATTTTAACGAAAATATACACTAAGCGAATTTTAGCATAAAACGAGTCATCTTTCTTCTTAAAATAAAAAATGACTCGTTTCATTTGAACTGTTGAATACTTAATATGTATTCCGCTATTCATAGCCAAAAACCGTACAACATAAAAATATTTCTAACTATTTTCATTTTTTCAGAGGAAACTGTATAGGGCTTTTCTTAGTGCAAGTTCTCTTGGTCATTGCCTATGCCAAATCCATATTTGTTCATCGTATAAGCATAACCTAACAATTGCGTACGCTTAGATGAACAAATAAATGGATTTAATCACAATTTGGTTAAAAAAAGACGCTACGAAAAATAAAAGCCTTGCTACATATGAATTGTAGAAAATTTTTTAAATTGCTCAATTCTTGTCCCACTCATATCTTTGTTAGCTAACACTTTAATTGTTTTAATAGTCTTTTGTTTAATTCCCACAATGCTGTTTTGTTGCTATCCCATTTCAAAAGTGTTACTGCTTCCTCAAAGCATAACCATTTATAATTTAAGTGTTCTTTAGATAATGAGATGTTTTTTGTAGGGACTTTAACTCCAAAAGAAAATTCTTTTATTACATAAACCTCATCTCCCCAAAGGAATCCTCCAACTACATCCTCTACTGGTAGTGAAGAAACAGAATCTAATTGTATATATGGACATTCTCTTGTAATACCAGCTTCTTCAAACGCTTCCCGTTTTGCTGATTCAATAGGAATCTCATCGTCTTCTCCACCACCGGCTATCCCTTGCCAATAACCATAATCACTTCGGTTGAAAATCGCATATTGAATAGAATCGTCAGTTTTTATATAAGGAAATATTAATACTTGATATGGTGCTCTCATTACTTAATCTCCTCTCGAAAATAAGCTTTAAATAAATATGAATAAAGAGCCGCCACCACAATTCTACATTAATAATGCAGGTTTATGGTGGCGGCCCTCTATTTTTAAAGAATTTTATTTTTCATAAACAGGCTTACTCTTAACGGAGGAAAACCCTGCTTGTTTCCTATCGAATTCGCTTAGCATGGTTTTTTCTAAATGTTAGCAGTACCCCATATTATTCAATTGCACCAGCAACGTCATAATCATTTAAATCTAATTCCATTAGTTGTCCCAGCGCTAATTTAGCAAGTTCAGACCCTAAATATGGACCTGCAGTTAAACCTGAAGCACCTAATCCGTTCGCAACGAGAATACCTTCAAAATTAGGGAGCGGACCAATAACAGGTAAGAATCCTGGCGTAAATGGTCTGAATCCAACTCTCGTTTCAAGCATTGTAGCATTTTCTAATCCAGGTGCAACTGTTAAGGCTTTATGGAAAACTTCATTTAAACCACCAGCCGTTACACGGTGATCGAAACCAGTATCATTCTCATGTGTTGCACCAATTACGACATGGCCATTGTCAAATGTTAAAATGTATTGATCATTTGGCGGCATAACAACTGGCATATTTTCTGTTGCTGTATTTTCCATTTGCAGGTGAACAATTTGTCCTTTTTGGAACGTAACTAAGAAGTTAATTCCTAAAGGGTTTAAGATTTCGTTCGCCCATGCACCTGCAGTTACAATAACCTTTTCTGCTAAAATTGTTGCATCGTTTACTTTAACTCCCGTAATATGATTACCTTCACGGACTAATACTGCATCGCCTTTTATAAAAGTTGCACCATGTTTTTTCGCAGCGCTTATTAACGCGTTGCGTAATAATCTTCCATTTACTCGTGCAGCACCACTAATATGAACAGAACTATATTCTTCTGATAATGCCGGGAATAATTTTTTCGTTTCTTCAGCTGATAAACGCGTAATTTCACCAATCTCTGGTGCATCTTCACGGCGTTTATAAGCTCGCTCTTCCATCTGATCTAGTTTTTTCTCATCAGTATGTAAACTAATTGCACCTACACGGTTGTAACCTGTATCCGTTTCACCGTCTTCTTCTAATTGCTGAATTAACGAAGAATAGTAACGTGCACCGCCTTTAACGATTTTATACCATGCTTTATTACGACGTTGCGAAAGCCATGGACAGACAATACCTGCTGCTGCATCCGTTGCTTGACCTACTTGTTGACGATCCACGATAGCAACGTTTGCGCCAGTCTTAGCAAGATGATAAGCAGTAGATGCTCCTAAAATTCCAGCTCCAACTACAATATACGATTTCATTTCAAACACCTTTTCTCTTTTACTAATTATATAAATATAAGAACATTTCTTAGTATAATGGAAGGAATACTTTTTTCAATGTACTCATCGCAATTAATTGTTGCATCATTGTGACTTTCCTAATGTTATTTTTTCTTTTTTCGGAATAAATCAATTGTTTTATAGCCTTGTGATAGAACCTCAATCATCTTTTCAAAACGTTTTTTACGTGTTTTTTCTTGTTTTACAGAAAACAGATTACGTGCCCAATCTTTTTTGTATCCAGGTGTTAAACTTTGATAAAACTTAAGTTCATTTGGGTGATTAGCTAATAAAGCTTCAACATCTTGAATTCGATCTGCATAATCAGCTACACATTGGCTCATTGCAGGCGTTTTCGTCGCTTTTTTCTTCTCACGCTTTAAACCTACAACAGTAAAGATGTCATCCATACTTACCATTCGCGCAAATTTAATATCGCTTTCTCCCACATATCCATCTTCTCCAACATTTAATGCTGGAAACATCTCATCACGGTGAATAAACGTACTGTAGCGAGAATTACCTTTTTTCGGATATGCGAAGAATATGTATCCTTTTTCAATTAGTAATTCTTCATTACTAATAATATAATTCGTTTGTTTTACCATTTCATCAAGTGTTTCTACAAAAATAAAAATGGCATCGTGTTCTTTTGAAAATACAGTCTCTTTTCCTGTAAAAACTTCGTAATCACTTGGTTCATTAATAACAACCATATTCGTATACTTATTAAGTTTCAATTTATCAATAATTGACATAAAAATCTTCCTTTACATTCAAAATTCATTGTTTATACTTTTTCATACTGTTCTAGTGTATTATATCTATTAAGAAAATCAAACTTTAATAGTTGTTTTAAATTAAAATAAAATAGCCGATTCTTCATAAGAACCGGCTAGCTATTTGTTTTATCATAACTCAATAGCAAATAAAGTATATAAAAGCTCTCTATATTGATCTTCTGTAATTTCACGTTTCGCTTTTTCACCATCAATTATTTCAGTTAAACTAGTATTTGTTAAAGAGACATGACCAGATTCCGTCAATTTGACTGCAATGGGCCCTTTATTGAAAATAGATTTCTCATCTTCTATTACTCTTTTTTGAACATCATTTACTACTGCCTCATCAATCATATGATTATAAAAAGCATGACAAACTTTCCACTCTCCGTTCGTATCTTTTCTTTCTAGAACGCAATTTCCTTTACTTGTATCTTTTCGTCTCACTCGATACGTACCATTTTTAGAAGAAACTGACTCACCACTAAAAGGTACAGGGACTAGAGGTACTAATGAAGCAATACCTACATCGATTAAGTATCGTACGTTATCATAATTTAGAATAATCGTTATATGTCCATCCTCAAGTGCCCAAGCGTTTATATCATTTTTATATACGGTACCTAATGCGAGTTGTACATCATAACCACAATCTTTTAAAAAGTAGTAAAAAAGAGTATTTAACTCATAACAAAGCCCGCCGCGGGAACTAGTTAAAATTTTATCCTGTAAATTTTCCATAGTAATTGTATTCGTGTTACTTGCTATAACATCTAAATTCTCAAATGGTATAGCATGTGCAAAAGCAAAGAGAATTGTATTTAATTCTTCAATCTTCACTTCACTACGGTTTGCAAGATTCAATCTTGTAAAAAGCTTATGTTGTAGATTTGTCATAGTCAGCACCCCTTAAAATATATAAGTTAAAATAGTATATGCTGATTGTAATTTTGATGGGGTACTGAAACAATGTACATTTCGTTTAACTGTACCGGTACAAAAAGTCTAACGCACAAGATTACTTAAGATAAGAAGCTACGAATACAAATTTAATAGTTTGTCTATGGGTAAATTATTATGATCGCTTAAATCAACAAAATACTGAAGCTGCCACATTTGGCTCTTTTTAGCTTGATTGCTAACAGGGGTATCCCAAATCGGATAAATCCTCATAGCCATCTTGCCTTTTTGATTTTGTGTTCTCAAGATTTTTTCCTTAAGAAGAATCTCTTTAGGGAAAATAAATTGTCCTAGTTTATTATCATCTATACAAGTGATAACTAATAAGTCAGGAGCAGCGTCATAAGGAAACGCTTGATTTTGCATATTGTCATCTTTCTCCCAAAAAGAAACAAATTGACCAATTTTATTAGGAGTAATTTTTGATTTTCTAAAACGAATGGTTTTGTTATTTAAGTGAAATAAACATCCTGCATATTCTGTGTTTTGCTTTTCTTCTTTTAGATTCGTTATCATTAAATTATTAGGTTTGTAAACTATATTGTTTAAATTTCGAATCGTATCATTATAATTGTTCAAAAAAACTCCCCCTTTATTCATTTCTTAGTTTACCACAAACATCAGTTCTTATATGTTGTAAATAATAAGCGATGTGAAAAAGAGGGAGATTTTACTGGGATATTATTATTGTTTTAATGTACTTAGTTTTTCAATTGCTTGTTGTTCAGTTGCTAAGTAAAAAATGTCATTCCCTTTATTACATTCATAAATAAAGTCTTTTAAGCTTTTACTAGTGTAAATAGAGAAATCTCCAATGATAGCAATCTTTACTCTGTAATTTATAAACTTTTGAAGAATATCGCCTGCAAGACGTGTTTTTAGATCAAAGAAACTTTCACTTATTAATGACTTGTTGATAATAATATACTTCGCATCTACCTCGTATTGAACCGTCGCCATAAGATCCAATGCAGATTGAACATCGGATATTAGTACCTTATCGTTTCTTATGATCCCAATATTTATCCCGTCGATTACTACTTTCTGTATTTCCATATTCTCACTCCTCTATAATGCTTAAGGCTTATATAAAAACATGCTTTACAACTCTTCATGAATACACATAAATGATTTGCCCTAGGTTAATATTCTCCCTATGTTGTTGTTAATGCATATTATTTTTAAACTTATTATACGGTCAATAAAATTAAGGGTAATCTATCTATTAACTATTTTTGAAAATTTATGTCTCCACAATAACATAATAAACTATCAAAAGTACTAATTCCGGCATACGGTTTTATTTCGGTAGTATTCTTAATTCTCTGAGGGTTAAACCATACTCCCTTTATATTCGCATTTTGACAACCACCGATATCCTTTTCTAAGTCATCTCCAACAAAGAGCACATCTTCTGGTTCCATATTAAGCTCATTTAATGCTAATTCAAAAATACGTTTGTCAGGTTTACTGCATCCCGCTTCTTCAGAAATAATGATTGTTTCAAAATATCTATTTAAATTCGTGTTAAATATTTTAGCTTTTTGCCTCTGAGTTGAACCATTTGTAATAATACCAACTTTAATATGCATCTTGATACTATTTAAGAAATTAATAGTATTTTTGTTTATAGAAAAACATTTAGGGAAATTATTATTCCAAAAATCTTGAATATTATCCTGTGGCAATCGATATTTCGGTGGAAATTCATCAAATAAAGACTCCAAAACTGTCGTTTTATTAGCAATGCCGTATGCTCTTTTATCGTATTCTTTGAATTTCCGTAACATGTTGTTTTTGACTACATCATTAACATCCTCATAACACTTCTCTAAAACAAATAAAAACAATTTATCTACTGCCTTATCCCTATCAAGTAACGTATCATCTAAATCAAACAGCACAGCTTTATAACCCCAAAAATCATTTCACAACCTTTCTGTCATTATGTAAATCTCTCTAAGTTCGTACCTTTAAACTTTTGGTTTTGCAAGAGCATTGTTATGTAGTGATTAACGATTAAACAGAAACAAGATAAAAGAAATCCAAAATTTGTGCCACACACTCTAGTATTACGGTAGCTTCTTCTATATTGAAATTCCTTTCCCGCTTCTGGTAAAGAAGCAAAAGTATATTTTCACAAATTTTAAGAAATTATATGCAATTTACATTATTATACATTAGCTTTTCGTAAATTTTAATCGTACATCTTTTCATACGATAAGTTTTTTCAAGCATACAATTATTTTTTCATAAAAAAGGAATATGGCTAATAATACTTTTTTGGAGAATACACATTCTTGAAAATGAAGCTAATACGTTAAACGTCCTATGAAGTTCCTATTGTATCTCCACATAAACTCCAGATAGTACGGCTATAATGACTACCAGAGGTGATATTATGA
>Ga0209463_1000366_pt1 | contig 38616 bp, 53 predicted proteins | sample AgamicMgSfrz_FD_187169 | JGI IMG/M metagenome (GOLD analysis project Ga0209463, IMG submission 187169) | Agave microbial communities from Guanajuato, Mexico - Mg.Sf.rz (SPAdes) (version 2) | ecosystem: Host-associated > Plants > Phyllosphere > Phylloplane/Leaf | place: Guanajuato, Mexico...
TCGAAACTTACGAAGAAGCATCTTCATATGTGAGATGGGCAAAAAAACATTTAATTCATGATAAATACAACATAGTTGAAGATAATAAATGATTTAAAACAAAATAACGAAAATATAATAAAAAAAGAACCGATTTTTTCGGTTCTTTTTCACAAAGAGTATTTCTGATGGAGCTTTCTTATTATTTGCTAATAATCCAAAATTATTCATGAAAATTTATCGAAACAACAAAAAAAGATACCGTACGGTACCTTTTTTGTTGCATGCTCTGATGCAAAATGAAAAGCCTTATGTGGAAGGTTAGTTATAGTATCTCCATTTTCTACGAAATTATTCTCGAATTAATTCGTATGTTAAGAGAAAAGCGGATTTAAAATCTTTATTCACTTTTAACGCTGAGTTAAAAGATTCAAAAAGAGCTTTTGCGAGGACTTCTTGTTTTTCATCACACAGCACATCTTCTAACGCTTTTTGTTGTGCATTTAAAAGATCTTCACTTGTTAATTCTTCTTTATGCAACTCCGTCACATGATGCAAAAAACGGGTCAATACTTTCTTTAATATAACATGTTGTTTTTTAAAATTTTCTTCATTCAATTCAATCACCTCATGTAGAGGTTCTTGAAAAATAAAAAAGAACCTGGTATCTTTTAGTAAAGGAGATTATAAAGAAAATGAAACCTACTCTTTTTACAGAAAATATCGAATATATGGAAAATTATATTACAGAAATCGCCAAAACACTTAATTTAGAAGAATTCGATGATTGGTGTTATATGTTTGTGGATATTGAAGAATTTTTTAAACATAAAGATCTTTATTTATATTTTAAAGCAGCAGAACAAACGAATATGCAAAAAGAAGCATTGATTTGTTACAAAGCCAATATAAACAACACAAAAGAGTATGATGATTTTGATACGCCAGAAGTGATTATTTTAGGAAAAATCGTATTTGAAGGAAAAATGGACGAACTCGGTTGTTTTACAACAGAAGAAACAACAATTGAACTATTGGATATGCGCGATATAAAAAATTTTGAAAAAATGCGATTACGTTTATTATTTTAAAGAAAGGAAAAAATGAAATGAAAAATATTGCTATATCATTTGGTAAAAGAGTTTATGAAATGTTTGATAAACCAAGTACTTATTATATGGAAACAGCAAATGATTTGGATAAATTCATTGAAGAAGAAAAACAGAAGGTAGAAAAAATAAAGCAAAAACAAACACAACTAATATCACAGGCAAAAGAAGAAGCGAAAAAATTAAAATTAGAAACTAGGAAATAAAAAAGACGATCAATAGATCGTCTTTTTTGTTAACAATCACTATTTTTTGATTTATGAAGCGGAGGCGGAACTAACCAGCCTTTTTCTTTATTTAATCGCAAGAATTTTCCCCCAAGAGCGACTTTTTGCATGTGAATTTGCGCAAACATTGCTGCAATATCTTCACGGATCGATTGTCCAATTAATTGACTACAAGCTACTAATCCCGCAGCGATGTCCATTGAAATGGCTGCTGCAACTTCTGGATCTTGAACACGGGCACCTACAGGAATATCATCTAAACATGCTTCAGGTCGTTCAGGAGGTGTAGGAGGTAAAGCCACTCCATTTTCTTTTAATATCTTTTCTACACCTTTCATTTCCTGTTGACATTGTTCAATCGTTTCTTGTACTAACTTATGTAGATCTTTATCTCCTACATGATTTAGAAACGTTTGATAACCAGCTACTAATCCTTTTGAAGCAGAAAGAAACGACCATGTTCCAAATACTTCACCGTAATGCATCGGTTCGTTTGTTGGATTTCCACTTAAAATTCCCATTTTTATCCTCCTTAACATATTCATTGTCATGTACACCTTTATTATATCCAAATATTGTTTAATTATTCTTTAAGATTAATCAAAAAACGACCACATAGGGTCGTTTTTTGAAATCCATTATTATTAACGAACTCTTTCTTCACGATCATCTCTTCTTTTCAAACCAAAAAGACCAGCTAGTCCTAATAACCCAAGCAATTCCCAAGGCGAATCATTGTCGTCATCAACATCTGTTGCCGTAGTAACATTTCGAGTGTTTACATCATTGTTGTAATTTAAGTTATCATTATAATTCGTTCTATCTACGTTATTATTTTCAGCATGAACAGGTAAGATGAAAGCTGTCATAGCCAAAGCTAACGCGCACAATAAAACAGAAATTTTTTTCTTCATATTCTTTACCTCCTTTCTTTATTAGATAAAGTTCCCAAATTTAGTATGTATTATTCATTTATCTTTGGATTGGACTCTTGCAAAATGGTGAATAGGAGTATAGAAGACAGACTACCCCCTGACAAAAGAGAGTAGAACTGGGCTTGCAAAACGGAGCCACAGTGTGCACTTCGACCGCGTTGTATTGAATTCGTGTACGATTTCGTACATATTCAAGTCGCCCAGGTGGTTAAATTTACCGACCTCATCACCATAATGAATACAACACGCTACCTGATCAAACGATCAACCGACGGGATTTTTTTATATGTAAAACATATAAAATCTGGGAAGTGGAAGGTCCCTCTAACGGACGATATTTCCGATTGGTAAGTCGGAAGCGAGTTAGACGGGAAACTCCACACATTTATTACGTCTTTTTTGTAAGTGATAAGCGCCTGTCGCTTATCACTTAAGCTCTCTGCTAATGATATGAAATTTTTTTCAACCTCGTTTCCGTAGGATAACGAGAAACGAAAAAACCCATTACCGTCCTCTATAAGCAGTCGTAAGACTGGTTATGAAACAGTAACAGGTTTAAGCGTTGATTGAATGGATTATCATTAATATGCCCACATATACAAAAAATATGTATGCTAAAAAATAATAATTTTTTCCGAATCGCTTGCAGGAATATCGGGTTTTTTTGTATAATAAGGTATAACTTATAAAAAACCTGATGGATCCAACCTGGTACCGTGTTATGGACGGTGTTAGACACGAAATGTGCTACCAACACGATTTCGTATCTGTTAGGTTTTTTTATGCTGTTAAAGATATATTTTCAAGAAACAAAAGATATCCTTCTCTATCTTACCATATTTTTGTATGCCTTGAAAACATCGAAATTTGCATAATTTTAACAACTTGTATTTTTGACGCATTCATGCTATAATATAATAGATTCCTGGAAGTTTTTTGTATGCATAAAAAAGAACGCACATTGTGCGTTCTTTTTTGTTTTTGAAAGGGTATCACTATATAAGAAAAAGACATCTCAATGATGTCCTTTTTCATGTTTTATACTATCTATCCATGAGTATCCGAGTTGGTCTCACTTTATTATGTAAACTTTGTAACACTTCATTCATCAAAAACTGTCCTAGATATGTATCTTTTCGCAGTTTAGATTTTTTGGTTGGGTCCTTTGAATACGCTTGTAAATCCGCTGTTAAACAGATTCGATCGATAAAAAGTGATCCACTCATTCCTCCAAATTCACAAATATTTACTTGATATGAAACACTGTAATTGCTATGAATCATCGCTTCGACATTTACTTTAATACCGTAAACGTTTTCTTGAATCTTGTGATGAGGAAAAGGCACTTCATCTAATGTAGTTAGATCGAGGGTTGATACTATCCATTTACCTTCTTTAATCATGTCTGTTAAATCTTGATTGTCAGTGAGAAAATGATAGATTTTCTGCTCAATCTTTTTTGATACTGTCGTTGAAGTCCAATTTAATAGATAGTTGGACTTTTCTTTTTTTAATTTAATTTTAAAATTCCCAACAGAATCAATGATAAAAACATTGTTTTGTTTTTTAATGATTACATCAAATTTTAGATAATCATCCTTGTATCCCTCTAAATCTGCGTACGCTTGAACTACATAATGTCCCTGATTTACTATGTGTTTTCCTAAGAAATTAACAAAATGAATCATAGTTTTCCTCCTAATAAAGTAAGTTTGGTACTACCGCACTATAAAGAAGGAAATACATAAGTCAATATCTTATTTTCTCTAAAAATAAAAACGACCGACGGTCGTTTTTATTTATTAAACCAAATCAATTTTATTTCCTTTTTCATCACCTGACGTAAAAGTAGTTCGACTTATAGAAACTACTTTTTCTTTTTTCATCGATTCTTTATTTTTAGCATCTGGTTTTGTTTCTTTTAAGAAAATAAAACTACAAGCCCCCATTACCATAAGTAAAACAAATAATAAAATTTTCAACATTTTTTTCGACATGTTTTCCCACCTCCCGTGTACGTTAATAGCTCATTTATAGCATTTTGTCTATTCTTTATTTTCTGAATAATTAAATAAAATATCTTTTGCATTTTCTCTTTTTTATACTATAATCATGCCAATTTTAAAACAAAGGAGTATTTTCAATGAAAACTTTATTTTTTATTCCGAGTTTGTGTTTATGTATTTATTTATTTTATTGTATTCATGAAAAGTTTAAACACAATTCTACATTTAAAAAGTTTTTTTATTTCTTTTTATTCATCAGCGAAGTTTTTACTGCAACAACATTACTTAATGTTTTTTTATTTTCTACATCTGAACAAACCACTTTTGATGTAATAAAAAATTATTTAGCTTCTTATACTATTTATCAATTAATAGTATTGGTTACTTTTCGATTTTGGGATGCTTCTCGAATTGATGCAAAAACATTAATAAAGAACACTGCCGATGAATTGCAAATAGCTGCTGAGTTTAAACAAAATATTTGTAATGAAGTAATGAAATTTTTAAACGAAGAAACGTCGTTAAAAAATGACGTAGCATGGACCGAAAATGATAAAAGTATTTTAGAAGAATTATTGGAAAGGGCTCAGAATTATAACGAAGACAAAGAACAAGTAGATATCAATGAATTTAGACATAGAATGAAACAAATTTCACGAGCTATGGATTTTGAAATGAAAATTTATAGTTTTTCATGGATGAATTCGATTATACTTAGGAAAATTAAATAAAAGCAGCCAAAGGCTGCTTTTTCAATTGTTTACACTTGTTTCTTTTTAAATTCTTCAAACGACATCATAGGACTGAGTTCAATAAGAACTTTCATACGATAAGATGGTTCGTTATAAATGGCTCGATAAAAAGAATAAAGTTTTTTCTCATCATTTAATAATTTGATGTAGCTATATTCATAATAATCATAATCTAAGAAAGGTTCTATTTTATCTTCTTCTATGTGAAGAGACCATTTGAAAAACCAATCAATATATTTTCCTTTTAACGACGTTTCAAAACGAAAAATAAATTTTTCTTTTTCTGAATCTTCAACCGTCCTTTTTTCATAATGTTTTCTTCAAACATTTGTTTGTTAAACATATGTTTATATGTTGAAAAATACGTTATTACTACGTTCATTTTTAATCACTCTCCCTTATAAAAACCTTGTATATTCCCTTAATAGACGCTATAATTAGCTTATCCGATCTTTTCTTACTTTTTAGATGAAAGATAAAAAAGACCGCAAGAAGCGGTCCTTTTTATCTTTCTCTTACATTGATTCGAATAACGGGCACATCCACTTTTGTTAAACCAAATTTTTTGATATATTCTTCAATCTGAGATTCTTCGCTTAAACATAATGTAATATATGTTCCATTAATACCTATATAATTCCCTTCTAAATCTTCCATGTCCAGTGTAGATCCATCTCCGTAGCTTGCAATATATCCATCGAGTGAAATATACACATAAACGGCTACAGGCGTAAATTGAATAACCAATCCTAATTCTTTTTCTTCTTCTATTTCTATTTCTTCTTTTTTTCTGAATAATCCCATTTTTATCACCTCTTTCTTTAGTTTCTGCATGAGTTGTAAAGCTCATTTTTTTGATTATCCTCTTTATAAATAAGGTATAATAAAAGAGAAGAAAAAATAGGAAAAGGATGATGATTATGGGTCAATATTACAAAGGAATTAACTTAGACAAACGAGAATTTATTAAACCTCATGACTACGGCAACGGAGCAAAATTAATGGAACATTCGTATATCGAAAATACACTATTAGACACTGTAGAACATTTGTTTTCTCCAAAAGGTCATTGGCATAAAACGCGTTTTGTTTGGGCGGGCGATTATATGGATGAGGGACTTTTTATCGAACCGCTCGCTCAAAAAGGTAATATACGCGCATTATTTCCCAAAGAAGACACCTTATATGAATACGCTAGCGAACATTTTAAAACTATAAGCGAAAAAAAATCATATGATCCCACTCTTCGTTTCATTGTTAATCATACAAAAAAAGAATATGTGGATAAAGAGAAAGTAAGAACAGGTGAATATGACATGAAAATTCATCCGCTTCCACTTTTAACTTCTTCAGGAAACGGTCGTGGAGGTGGAGATTATCACGATGACTCGTCTCCTTATGTTGGTTCATGGGCAGGAGATGTGATTAGTATGGAAACATCTATTCCAGATGGTTATAAAGAAATTGTACCTGATTTTTTAGAATGATAAAAGAAAGAACGAAGTGATATAATGAATTATTAAATTAATTTGAAGAGGTGTTTTTCATGTATTCAATGCAAGAATTTTATCTAGAATCGCTGGAAAGAGTATGCTACGAATTTGAAAATCCTGAATATTTTCTTATCTACATGGAGAAAGAAAACAATGAATACTATTTTCAATACATGTACGATCGTTATTCAGTTGCATTGGTCGGAGAAGTTTGTTTTCTGCCAAATGAACATCGGGTTGAATTTCGTTTTCAAGATCCAAAAGTAATGAAACAAGCTCCTACACAAGTATTTGCTTCTTACGTTATTAGCATGGTAGATGGAAAAGGTTTAGAAACAGTTTTAGAAGATATCAACACATTTTTAAAGAGACATCATTCTAAATATCCACATTAAAAAATTAGGCATTCTTTTTTCTTCCAAGCAAGATTGTTTAGCTTTCGCCAAAGATTTACGTTATTTTTTTCAGCGAATGTTTTTAATTAATGGACAATACGATCTCGAAAAAATTCGATTTTTCCTTAAAAAACCTGTTTTTTCAGACTCGTTTATTCAAGAGTTTACAAACCAAGAAATTTCCTCCTATTTTCAAAAAGATTATACCCATTATTATTACGGAATTGTTTCGTATAAAGTGGTCATCGATGAATGGAGAAAAATAAAAAAAGACAATCATAGATTGTCTTTTTTTGAATAATGCATGTTTAATATGAGCATACTAATAATGAGGAAGTCTGGGCTTTCGCCCCCCCTCCCTTGCACAACCCTTCTTACAACATGCGCAGAGCGATTACGCCAGGTATGGCGCGGATTTTTTCCACCAATAAAGACACGTCTTTATTGGTGTCGATATCAATCATGGTATAAGCCACATTTCCTCGACTACGGTTGATCATATCTGCAATATTCAAGCTTGCGCTTGAGAGAATGGATGTGATTTGTCCAACCATATTCGGGACATTTTCATGAAAAATAGCCACACGTTTTTTTCCTGTATAAGGAAGATAGACATTTGGGAAATTAACAGAATTTTTAATATTCCCTGTTTCTAAGTAATCTTTTAGTTGTTTTGCTGCCATTACTGCACAGTTTTCTTCTGATTCAACCGTTGATGCACCAAGGTGAGGAATGACAATGGTGTTTTTCATTTTTAGCACGTTTTCATTTGGAAAATCCGTAATGTATGTTCCTATTTGATTTTGTTCAAGTGCCACTTTCATATCTTCTTCATTTACCAGTTCTCCTCGAGAAAAATTTAATATACGTACACCTGGTTTCATGGACGTAAACGCAGATGCGTTGAACATGCCTCTTGTATCCTCTGTTAATGGAACATGCACCGTTATGTAATCCGCTGTTGCAAACAATTCTTCAAGTGAAGCTGCTCGTTTGATATTTCGAGATAAATTCCATGCTGTATCAACTGAAATAAACGGATCAAATCCAATGACATCCATCTCTAAATCCAGCGCATCATTGGCAACACCTGCTCCAATAAATCCTAGTCCAATTACACCTAACGTTTTTCCTTTTATCTCATTTCCAACAAATTGTTTTTTACCAGATTCAACTAAGGCTGGTACATGATCGCCTTGATTTTTTAATGTTTTCGTCCATTCTACCCCTTCAAATAAATGGCGAGAAGATGCCATTAAACAGGTGAGAACAAGTTCTTTCACTGCATTTGCATTGGCTCCAGGCGTATTAAAAACAGCTATGCCGCGTTTTGTACATTCGTCAACAGGAATGTTGTTTACACCCGCTCCTGAACGAGCGATCGCTTTTAATTTTTTATCAAATGTCATATCGTGTAAATTAAAACTTCGAAGAATAAGCGCATCTGCTTGTTCTACTTTTTCTTTGACAACATAGTCTTTTTTTAAAATATTTAATCCGCGTTCTGAGATTGTATTGAGCGTTTTGATCACATAGGGTTGATTCATGGAAGTTACACCTCGTTTTCATATTTCTTTTAGTATAAAGGAAATTGTTTCATTAATTCAAGTAGCAAAAGACGTGTTTTTTTACCTAAAAAAATCTTTTACAGTATAATAAACAAAAACATGCCACATGAAAGGGCGATGTAAGGATGGTTTTGAAAAAACGATTACATGAGATGTTCACCAAAATCGGAAACGAATTATTGGAAAAAGCAAATCTTCGACGTAATACTTATTTTTCAACGATAGCCAATCCTGATTTTTCTTGTACTCTTTACTTTAATTCGCACAATCGAACCGTTTATGCCATTCCAAAAAAGATGATATCAGAGTATTTATATATACTTCCACTTCTTTCAAAACACGGACTTGGTATAACGAAAAAAAATTTTATAGATTATATTAAAATATGTATTTCACACGAAGTTGGTCATGCGATGCAAGACGATTTAGAACAACATGCATTTGTATTAAATTTATTAAAATCAAAAGAAATGCTAACTTCTATTCAAACAATCGATTCTTTACAAAAACTTGTTACGCATTATAAAAAAATGTTAGTTTCAATCGAAGAAAATGCTTGGGATCAAGCATGGAGTTTAGTAAAAGAAGAAGTGAATCCTGTTTATTTCAATCTTATCAAAGATGATGCGTTATCAACCTATAAAGAACGCGATTATATGGAAGAAGACGAGACGTTTCATTACATCTATACAACCCTTTTAAAATAAAATAAAAAACGTCTTTTAGGCGTTTTTTTGGTTAATGATGGTATAATGGAATTATATTATGTAGTTTGGAGGAATGAGCATGGAAAATATCGATAAAATTGTGGAAGATCATCAAAATAAATCGGCTAAATTACGCACATTAAAGAAAAAAATGAAAAATAAAATGAAAAATAGAATACCTTTATCTAAAATTCAAGAACTATTAGAAATGGAACAAAAAAGAAAAGTAAATCCAACAGATTTTGCTGACTGGGATAGAATGGATAATGAAGCTTATGGAGCAGCTGTTGCCAGTAGAGAAGCAAGAATTGAATTATTAAAAGAAATTTTAACACATTAATACTAAAATAAAAGTCGCTTTTTAAGCGACTTTTATTTTAGTATTAATGTGGCTTTTTGAGCAATTTCATCGGTTATTCGATCAGTATTCAACACACCATCAATATCCAAAAAAATAATCTCCTTTTTATGATATAGTAAAGGTATAAACAACGTACGAAGGGGGATTTTAGATGCGTATTCATTCATTTTTAGAAGATAAATTTTATCACATTGCAAATGAATTATTAAACAAAGCAAATCTTCATGAAACAACTCATTTTACCACCATTCCACATCCAGACATTTCTTCCGCTAACGCATTTGAATTATTGAACCGTGTTATTTATTCCATTCCTCACCGTATGTTTAAACGGTATCTACAAAATATTCCTTATCTTTTGTTTAACGGAATAGGACTAAATAAGCAAAACTTACTGTCTTATATGACCATTTGTATTGCGCATGAAGTAGGTCATGCGATGCAAGAAGATTTGGTAGAAAAAGCAACTATGTTACGGTATTTAAAATCTTCTGAAATGTTAAAAACGCTAAACACGACGGAAGAACTCCAAGATCATGTGAAAATTTATCGTGATCTTTTAGTTTCTTTGGAAGAAGATGCATGGGAACGTGCATGGACATTATTGCCCGATGAAATTACAAGAAAAACATTTGATATTGTTCGGAAAAAGTCTCTTGGCACTTATCAAAAAGAAAATTATCTTCAAGGTGAACAAGAATTTCATTCTACTTATCTTTTATTAACTTGTTAAGAAAAAAACGTATCAATTGGATACGTTTTTTTGTACATAATCGTTTTTAATGTCATACCATTTTTTATCAAGATACTCGGAAACATTAAATTTTCTATCCATGAGTAATTTTACACGAAACCAAGGATGATTTGATGCATCATAGTAACATAAATATTCAGCAGGCTTATCATTTAATTCACCTTTTACTGCAATTTCAATCATACTTGGTGTATCTGTACTTATTTCAAAAGGGTGTAAAGAATGCAATAAATTAAGCTGTTTTTCTTCTAATAAATGTCTTCCTTTTTTTGTCGTTCGGTTATACGTGCTCATGCTCATATATTTTGGAACATGCGTAAATAGCATTTTTGTTTGCTCATACTTTGTTCCTTTCATGGAATAAAGAGGTATGGGCATATCTACTATTTGTGTTAATAAAATAGATTCAGGTTTTTTGTTTTCCATTGAAATATTCAATAGATCAAAAATAGGTTCGATAAACATGCCGACTAATGAGTCGGTGTTTTTAATATAAGGTAAATTTTTTTGTCCTTTTGTTTTATCGTATAAAACCGTTGATCCAAAACAATATTTTTCTTCTTCTTTTAGTTGATAACCAAGTTTTAGTAACTGATTTTCTCGTAAAAGATTCATAGAAATAGAAATATCCAATGTCATGATATTAAAACCCCTTCAATTAGTTTATTATTGTTTGTACGAGCTTTTATCCATATCTCTCGATCTCTATATTTTTCTGAAAATTCGATTTCATTTGCTTTTTTCATGAGCGAAATAATTTCTTTTGCTCCTTCTAGCCAATCAGGTTGAATGTCAGCTGGAAGATTCAAAAGCGGACTTGCTTCTTTCCAAAGTGGACTAAAGGATAAATAAGGACGTCTATCCAACACAAATATTTTTGCTTGTTCCATCAATCCTTCATCAGAGTATTGCTCTGCTAATTCATCTAATCCTAGTTGTTTATATTGATCATAAAAATCTCCAAAATCTTTTTTATACCGTTGGAATTCTTTTTGAACTTCTTGTTCTGCAAATCCCATATTCGGCTTTGCTTTTCCATCGATCGGCAACGTGACAGATAGATTTTTATATTTTTCTTCTACAGAGACCCATTCTCCATTTTCCCACTGATACCCTGTTCCGTATCGACAAAATAAAAAATCCAATACTTCCCATCTTGTTTGAAATAATTCTGGAAATGAATCAAAACAGACTTGAATTTGCTTTTCTAATTTCATCTTTTTCCCTTCTTTCTCTTTTTGTACTACATCCATTTTACAAGATAAATATAAAAAACGGATAATTTAATTCATTTTTTTTATCTACTCTTCAACAACAAAAAGTCTTCTACCGAAGACCTTTTGTTGTTGAATTATTAAAAAGTAGGATGTTTTTTTATATATCCTGACTATAATCAGCAAACACTTGACACGTTCCATCCGAAAAGATAAGAACCGTTTCATAATATCCTTTATAGATCTCTTTAATTGTTTTCCCTTCTAAATGAGAATTTTCTTCTTTTTCTAAGGCTTCCATACGTTCATATCCACAAGTTTGGCAAGTTGGATATAAGCGATCTGATTCAAAAGTGGTAGAACAATGATCGCAAAGACATGTTCGAACAGAAACGGTTTCCTTTTCATATTGTTCTTTTTCTAACTTTTCCTTGTATTCTGCTGATGTCATTCCGTGCGTTTTAATGAACTCTTTTTCTTTCACTTCTTCAAAAATTCGAATACATTCATCAATATTTTTTGCATCTTGCTCAATAGCATGCAAAAGTGCGTTTCTTACTTTTTTCATTTCTTCGCTATCTTTTTCTCCGATCCGTTTTTTAAATTGTAGTTTGAATCGTTGTTTCTCCCATTTTTTTTCTTCTTCTTTTGTCATTTTTTTTAGTGAATGAGTCGAAATACGCGTATTGATATGCATATGTATTCCCCCTTTTTGGAATGAAAAGAGTTTTTTCTCTTTTATATTTAGTTTCTTTTTTCTAAAATTCCTGTTTATTTTCAAAAGAGTTATAAAAACATCCAACGGATGTTTTTATAACTCTTTTGTTTCTGAATAACCGCATATTGTACAATAACCATTAACAATCGTCGATTTTCGATTTTTATAATTTCCGTCTTCCAGAGAAATATCGAACTCTGTTTCTTCATGAAGACAATTTTTTTGACGTTTCTTTGATTCTTCTGATTGTTTTGCTAACGCGTGGTTTACTTTAAATGGAAAAGCTGCTTTTCTTTTTTCTTTCATTCTATCACCTCTATACTCATTCTATGTTTTTATTATTTTTTTATTTCAAAAATAAAGAAAATTCGCTATAATAGTGAACGTATAGTATGAAAGAGAGGTGTTATCATGAAATTTAAACCATTTTTATTTTCTTTTGGTACATTTATAGGTTCTACAGCTATTTTGTACGGAATTGGATATTTATTTCATATTTCCATTTTAATGTTTCATTATGAATATATTAACGAAAAAACAGGTACATCTTTAACAGTAGGTTCATTACTTCCTGTTGTTATTGGATTAATTTTAAGTTTTATAGTGGAAAAAACATATAAAAATAAAGAAAAAAGCATCTAAACGATGCTTTTTTAAATATCAAAATTTTTACTGTTTTCGATTTGTTTGACTTCTTTTTCTCCTCTAGTTGCCAATTCTTGAAACTGTCTAATTGTTTCTTTCATTTTTGGCAGAGCTTCCTGTTTGTATGTGTTCATGGAGTTCATCGCTTCTAATATATCTTCAAACGATTTTTTTAACACATCCACAGGAATGGTTGTTTCAATGGCTTGTTTTTGTGTTTCAACTACTTGTTGTTTTAATACTTGTGATGTTCCTTCAATCAATTTACTTGTTGTTTGATTCAACGCATTAATTTGATTTAACACAATTCGTTGATTGCAAAGGGTGCTTGCTACCGTTACCGCATTTTTTAATGCAGAAATGGTCACCGTATTTGTTCGATCAACACCTCGAATAATTTCTTTATTGGTTCGCATCGCAACTTCAAATGCTAAAATCCCATTATAATTAATGGTTGACATGGCTTGCATGTCTTGTACTTTTTGACGCAGAGGGAATAAAATTTCTTCGGCAATAAACTTAATTTTTTCTTCTGCTACACCTTGCGCTTTCGCTTCTTCAATTTGTCGCTCGATAGATGCATCCATCAGTAATCCTAATTCAATTTCTCGCTGCAAATTTTTGGTTAATTTTCGCAGGTTTTCTTGTTCTAATGCAAGGGTTGTATTGTCATTTTTTAATCGTGTTTTTCCTTTTTCAAGAGACAATACAATATCTGCAATGACTGCATCTGCTTTTTCATATCGTTTAAAATAAGCACGAAGTGGATTGAAAAATTTTCCAAGGACGCCTTTTTTGGCAAAATCAATAGAACTCGGATCCAAATCTTTAATTTGCATTTGTAAATCCGCTAAACTTTTGGCAACAACACTTCCTTCATCACCTGATTTTGATAACTTTCCAACTGAAACACTCAATAGTTCATTTTTTGTTGTGGAAGTTTTCATCGTTTCTGCTCCAAAGCTTTCAATGGATTGAAGAATTTGTTTTTTTTGATCAAATCCATTATCTGCATCTAAATCTATTTTCATAATCGCTTCTACATTCGCTTCGGCTACTTTTTGCAACTCTTGCAGTTCTTTTGAAACAGGTTTTACTTCTTCTTGAATTGCTGCTTTTACTTCTTCCTCATTGATTACATTCATTGAAAATGCCATGTTTATTCCTCCAATTTGCTACGCAAATTTTATTTACGCAGCGTTTATTTTATCTTATTCAAGAAAGTAAAATCTTTGATTTTACTTTCTTACATTTGAACATTAAATAAATTACGGATTTTATAAACAACATCATCTGTGTCTGCATTGATGCTCGCTGCTTCATTGATTTTTGATACTTTTTGAAGTTCTTTGAGATCTGCATTATATCCGATGGTGTAAACAGGAATTTTATAAGCGCCAATGACACCTTTTACCTCATTTAAATCGTGTCCTTGATTTGTTTCACCGTCACTTAAAACAAAAATCAGTGGACGAATGTTTGGATTTTTCTTTTTCTTTTTTTCAAGCATATTCATGGCAACAATGACACCGTCATATGTGGCTGTACTACCACTTGCTTGAAGACTTTCAATTGCTCCAACAAATTTACTTTGTTGATTGATTGTATATTTTCCAATTGGAAGATTGATTGTTACATCATCAGAATAACTAACAAGACCAATGCTGTTATCACGACCGAGATACTTTTGTCCTTTTAAAAGAGACTGTTTTAATTGCTTTAATGGTTCACCGTTCATACTTCCTGACACATCTGTTACGAATACAGCAGCAATTGGTTTGCTTCCATTTTTCTTTTCTTTCCATAATTTTTGAGCAGCTGTTAACGTTGCGCCATCGACTGTATTGATTGTTGGTTTATACTCATCTAAATAGTTAAATCCATCTTTTTTCGCATCTTCTTGGTACTTATCTTGTTGTGAAAAATCAGCGAATTTTTGGATAATTTGTTGTTTTTCATCCGATACTTTTCCAAGTGCATAAAGTGGACTATCGTGACGAACACCAAATGGTGTAAACACATAACGGTCTTTTAAATCAGGTGAATTTACAAATGTTTGATACTCTAATACAAATCCATCCAGTGCACCAGATTTTGCTGCATCGCGCATTTGAATAGTTGTTGAAGCAGTAAAAGGCACATTGTTTTGAAATTCTTCAAACCCTTTAATCGCTGTATCACTCAATAAACTTTTTTGATCAAAACTGTGAAGAGCTGTTACTAAAAAGTTAATACCCGTTGAACTCGCAAACGGATCCGTATAACCCATCGCAAATTCATTTTTTGCCATGGCTTCTGTTACGGTTTTTACATCTACTTTTCCATATTTCTTTTTCAATTGATCATATTTTGTTTTTGAAATCACCATCCCTGGAACGTTACCTACCAAGCGTTTTGATACAAGTGTTGTTTTAACACCACTATCTTTCACCATTTCTCCCCAAAGTTCATTAGATGGAGCAAAAGCATCAGGTACATATTTTCCAGAACGAATATAATCAGTAGCCGTTCCTGAAGCAATGCTTCGAATTTTAACCGAAACTTTTTTACCATTTACCGTAATGCCCGCATTATTAAAATCAGTTGCTACTTCATTTAACCATCCATCGCTTCCACTTCCTGATTTTTCAGTAGAAGAAAAAATTTCAACATACGTGTCTGTTGTTTTATCCACAGGCACACTGAATTTTGAGATATCTGGTAATTCATCAGCAACATCAGCAGGGTTTAAATCGATTTGACCTTTAATTGCTTTTTCTTTGGATACAGAAACATCTGAATAAAGATCAGCTAATACTTCTTTTTTATTTTCATTGGTTACTTTTTCATCGTTTGAACTACTTGAAAAAAATGACGTTAATAAATAAACAAATCCAAAAACAACAAGCACCAACACCGCAGCTGTAATAAAAAAGCTTTTTTTATTCATCTTCACTCTTCCCTTCAATTTTTGTAGTATTTTGTTTGTTCAATCAATGCATTCATTTCTTTTACACATTCCATAGTATCAATATCTTTTATATCAATAGTGTCTAAACGTGAAATTTCCAATACCAATTTGTCTAAATCCATCAGAATTTCTTCATTGATTTCAACTGCTTTTTTAACAAATGTCATATATTCGTTATAAATCTCTGTTTTTTCTTGGAGAATTTGTTGTGAAAAATGACGCGTATCTTTATCTAATATACTTTTGTATTCAGACTCATCAAAATAGGTGATGCGATTGACCATATTTTTTACATTTTGGTCAAAAAAGTTGAGCACTCCCTCAATGACATTTGAAAATTTTCGATACGTTAATTCAGATGGATCAAAACGTTTGGTTAATAAAGAATTTAATTGATCTTTCTTTTTTTCTAAACGATTCATTTGTTCTAAAATAAACGTGATATCTTCTTTTAATGCTCGACTGTTTTGATATGGACGTAACGCTTCGATGTAATCATCATGGTTCATAACTGTAGGCAATGCATTCTTTTCATTTGTCTTAAAATAAAGCGAATAAAGTCCATATACCAATCCAATCCCACTTGCCACAAGTACTGATGAAGCTGTTGCTGTTCCAATGGCACTTTCACCAAACGAAACATTCGATAAAACGAGCACATCTACAACTGTTGCACTTACAATGATTCCAGTTAATTTTAGCCCTTTTGACATAATTCACTCCTCCGTTTTTGTATTTTTTATTGCCCCTATAGTATAATTTTATTTTTTTGATTTGTGTAAAAAAAACAGAATTTTCATACTTTTTTTACTATTTTCTGTTTATTGATGAGATCTTCCTTCAACAAAAAGTGGACGATGTCCACTTTTTGTTTCAAAACCTTTTTTTTGGATTTAATTTGTATAATATTAAACTTATGACAATTATTAAAAACGAACTACCACTATAAAATAAAGTAATTTTATTCAATTCTTTTTTTCTTCTTCAATCCATTCAGGAGTTATAAACAGACGCACAAACAGCATCAACATCCATTGGATGCTTGTTTTTATATGATTCCAAATATTTGTACAAATCCACTCTTTCATGTAGTATGCAAAAAAAGAGGTGAAAACTATGACAATTATTTTATACCAACTTCCATTTTGGTTGATCGGCTTACATTTACTATTTCGTTTTTATTCGTTGGCTAAAAATCGTCATTATAAAGACAAAGTTCGATTTTGGGTGTCAACCATTCCTATATTTTTAATTGTTCTTGCTTTCTGGTTTGGAAACTCAAATTTTAATGCATTATACGTTCCTTGGATGATTTATTTTATGTTTATTGTATTAAATATGATATCTACATTGATTATTGTAGATATTCGTGAGAAAAAATCGAATCAAAAAGTAGATGATTTTGGCAATCATCTTCATTCAGTATTAAAAAGCGGAGAATGAATCACCATCATTCTTCTTTTTTGGTACAATAAAAGTAACTTTAACGTAAAAGGAGAATGGAAAATGAAAAAAAGAAGCATGAATGTGTATGAATTTAACGAATACAATCATATTGTGCCACTTGAAAATATTAAATTTACGTTTTCAACATCAGATCCTGGCATTTTGTATGGTGATTTCGCAATCGTTAATTTAAAAAAAGAACGATTTAATGTAGAGTCTATTAGTTCGGAATCACTTTCTTTTTTGTTTTTTTTAAAAAACGATACTTTATTTTTTGGGGAACATAATTTTATTCCTTATTTGCAGTTTTTATCCGTCGATTTAAAGGTATTATCTTCGTTTGTAAAAGAGTTGATTTATCATCCATGTTTTTTAGCAAAAATTAATGAAGCTTTACCGAAATTAGTGTTGCCTCAACAAACACAATATAAGGAGCCTTTGCTTCAGCTAAAAGAAAAAATTGAACAAAAGTCCCTTCTTTTCCAGCCAACAGATCAATTAAAACAAGACATTCAAAACGTTCGATTGCGAACATTGATGAAAAGCGACATGTAAGTCGCTTTTTTTTCATACGATAAACGTTTTTCATGCTATTATAAAAGTGACTATAAACAGAATGGATGGATGATGATGAAAAAACCAAAACTTTTTCGTTTAACACCTGCAAAGAAAGATATTTTAACACATCATATAAAGGAATTAGATCGGCGCATTTGTGCAATCGATGCTCAAAGTCTCAGACGCGCTTTTTTAATGGATAATGATGTACTTTCTCCAAAATTAAAAGAAGAAAAACTTCGTCAGTTAGATGACGAGCTAGAGAAATTTTCCTTGCAGTACGACGTACTGAAAACGATTTTATATCATAGTGAAAAAGATACTTGGCTTCGTAGGACAAAACAACCTCGAGACTGGAAAAATGAATGGGATATTCCGTTTGAAATCTTCCAAGATGTGATGAATCATATCTTGGGCACAGAAGAAAATAGTCAACATGTTCAACTTTTTGAAGAATTAAAGAGTTTTCGTCAAATTATATAAATAGGGGGATTTTTGATGAAAAGTGAAAAAGCATTTGAAGCATTAATTGAACGCGCTGCAAAACTATTAGATCATTATAATGAAAAAATGGATTCGTGTCATACGAAAGAAGAGAAAGAAAAAATGGAAAAAGAAGCGAAGAGAAAACTTCGTTTCTTACATATAGTAAAAAAACTACCTTAAATAGGTAGTTTTTCTTTTTATAAAGTATTCTTAAAATTTTGATCTAGCCATTTATTGATCAATTCTTCATTATAACCTCCGCTTTTGATAAAGGCTTGAATGGAATCAAAGGCTTTTTTGACTTTTTGATGATATTTTTTTTGAACATCTTTTTCATTAACATTTAATTCTTCTTCTACTTGAAAATAAAGATGTAAGGTTTTAAATCCAAATTGTTTAACCTTATTATTAAATGTATGTCGAACTTCTTCTTGTTCTTCGTAAAAAGGACGTTTTGGATCGTGCGTCATGGAATGACATTTATGTATAGACATATTAAAATCAGGCTCTTCTATGTTTGACCAAAGCGAATATGTTATGTTTATTTCATAATACTGCTTTTGTTTTTTTAGCTCTGTATTAATTTTTTCATCCGCCGTAATTTTTTCTTCTACCTTCCCTCCTACTTTTTCTGCATATCGATAAGCTAATGTTTTATCAAATAACACATCATTAATTTTATAATTTGCTTTATCCCCTGTTGTAATCACATACATCATTTGTCCCATGTTGTCTCCCCCAACTGTTTTTTTATATTTTAGCATAAAAGTAAATAAAATGGATCTTTTTAATAAAATAAAAAAGACGCATTCGCGTCTTTTTAGTTTATTGACTTATTTTTTCAATTTCACCGTATAACTCGTAGCTTTCTTTTACATCTGTATAATAAGATAAACGGTATCTTCCAGGTTCTACTTCAAGTATTACATCTGCTTCTTCTAAGGCTTCTTTTGCTTTTTTCTTTCCTTCTTTTTCGCCAAATTTAGCCATTGCCATTTGTTCATACGTACTGTAATCACAGGCAGAAACCCAGCGTAATTCTGTTGATACATATCCTTTTTCTTCTGAATCAGGAATAAGCGGGATAATTTCATCTTCATCATCACATTCATCATTTCCAATATAGATTGTAGCATCTTTCGTAAAAATACTTGGAGAGCTTCCTCCTACAAAAAAGTGAAGCATTCCTTGTTCGGCATAATCATACATGCGCCCTACTCGTGTTTTTTTATTATTAATATCATAATTTTTTTCATCTAAATATTCGAGAAGCGGTGTTGCATGTTCAAACCAATCGTCAAACATCAGTTTACCCGTTGGTACGTCAATTTCAACAGTAAACTGTGTTTCTGTAAAACAATCTGTTTTATTTGGAACCAACTTTTCATCTTTTAATACATAACTTATATACTGTCCGCAATTAAAACAGTATTCATTTCGAATAATAGGCGGATTTTCTCGATGTTTTTGCCATTCTAACTCTTCTTTTAAATCATTTAAAAAATCCTTTTGGTGATGATCAAACATATAATTAGCATTCGTAGCATGTTCACCATCAAACGTTAGTTTTTTTTCTTTTGCTAATTGTTCAATTATTTTATACATACTCTTCATCTCCCGTATCCTAATTTTTTTAATGTTTTGGTTCTGCTTCTTCCTTTTAATTGTTTACCGTTTTTAAAAACTTTTAACAATTTTTTATTGTGCGTACCTTTACATTCATAAAACTGATAACAATCATTTTCAATTATTTTTTCTTCTTTGAATAGATAAAAATAACGTTTAGATACTCGAATATCATCTAATTTTCCATGAATTTCTTCCATGTTTTCGTATTCAAAGATCGTAAATATCGGAAGTAAGGCTTCTCGTTCAAATTTTTCTTTTAAATGTTCATTTTCTAAATCAAAATCTAAATGTATTTTTTGTTGATCAATGTTATACATCGCACCTTTAGGCAAATTTTCTACCACTTCAAAGTTAAATATTTGATTGTATTTTGAGCCAGTATTATTGGCAAAAAAACGTAACTCTGCTGCTTTTTCATCTTTTCTTTTTTGTTCTTTCGCTTTCCATGCATTTTTAATCATGTTTTTAATGGAATTTTTCATTTTTTCCATTTTGGTTTCATCATAAACTTTTAGATATAAATAGATATCTTCTGTACACAATTGCTTCTCATTATGAAAAATTCTTATATAATAATGCCCATCTTTGTGTGTGTAATACGATGTTAAAGAAAAATCTAACTTGTTCGGTTTTGAAAATACTTCTTCTTCTGATCGTAGTTCAAGGCTCAAATTATATATTATTTCTTTCACTTTTTCTTTATTCAGTTGAATGTTTTGAGCTATTTTAAGAGATTGTTCTAGAATTTTATCTTTATTTTCATAAAATAAATGGATGTTTTCTACGACAGAAAGATTACTGTCAAATTTTAATAATTTACTTCTCCAAGTAGAAGGTAAATAAAGACTTCCTTCTATCCCTTCTTGAAAATGAAGAATATCTTTTTCAATGAATCCTTGATTTATCAAGGATTCATTGATTTTTTTTACTTCTTGATTAATAATTTTTGTAAAAAAATTGTATTGAAAGCTGTATTTTTCTTCTTCCGTTTCGTATAACTCACTCAAACATGCAATAGATTTGATTATATCAATGGGTAGCATTTTTCCACATTCTTCCTTTCTCTTTAGTATTCTTTTTTATTTTATCATAGCGACCAAATAATCGGGTAATATTATCTAATTATTTGGGAATACTAAGGTTGGGTGATTCAAATGTCAGAATATTTTCTTTATGAAATGTATGGAATTGTTCGAAGAAAAAATAGTACTTTACTGTTAAATCCTTTATCTGTTCGATATGAATTCATTAAAAAGATAAGTGAAGACTGTTTATATACCATTAAAGACCTAAAAAAAACCTATAAAAAAGGGCGTGAAATTCTTTCTCTTCAAACAACTTTACTATATTCCTGCCTGTTAATTGGAATGTTAATCGATCATAAACAAATGTTGAAGCATTTAATGTATTATGATGTATATGATACTTTACGTTTGCAAGTGAAGCGTGCGCTATATTTTTCTAAAAAACTCTATCATTGGATTAGTCTTGTTAATTATTTAGCCTTTTTTCAAACGGTGATTGGCTTATTAGAATTAACATCGTTTCCTTTTGAAAACGTCCTTTTTTTACTTAAAAATGAAAAACCATACAATAACAGTTAATAAAAAAACATCCATTAGGATGTTTTTTTATTAACTGTTATTCCTTTTATATATGCTTTTAGTGCATATTCCAAACTTTGATCAATTGGAATTTCAATAGCGAAACCATTAGTCATATTTAAGTGACAAAATCCATCAATGATACTTCGCAAACCTCTTACAATATGCGTTTGCTCCTCTATTTCTTTTGTATAACAAGCAACTATTTTAAATAAAATAGTTGTAATATCGGAAGATAATTTTACTAGATGTTCATTTTCGATATTTCCATAAGCGTTAATCGCTTGATATAACACAGGGTTCTCTTTTGCAAAAGATAAATAGTTTTTAGAAATCAGAAGAATTGCTTCTTCTCCAATTAAACCAATGGATGAATCAACAATAATTTCTTTTAATTTCTCTAATCCTTTTGTTGCCACTAATATTTTCAACTCATCTATGTTTTTAATGTGATTGTATAAAGATGGTGTTTTAATATTTAATTCTAAAGCAATTTCTTTTAGTGTGATTTTTTCTAATCCTGTTTGTGTCGCTAACTTAACAGCTGACGAAACAATACTTTTTTGATCAATGTTTTTTTTCATTTTTCTCAATCTCTTTTCTTATTTTTTCTTTTGGGTTTTGCACATATTTTCCATGACCTACAAATAAGTACTCTATATCATAGTTCATTATTTTTTTTGCACTTTGTAAAATAAATTCTTTATTCCATGTTGCTAAATGTGGAAATGGAAATCTCCATTTAAATTCACTTGCCAATGTAAGATTTGTAACAGTTTGCATTAAATCTCCTACGATCATTAGTTTGTTTTTTGAACAATACAACGAAATAGAACCTGGCGTATGCCCTTTTGTTTCAATAACTGTTAAGCTACCTATTTCATCTCCTTCTTTGACAAGTAGATCAGGAATGCTTTTTAAATTCTTTGGTACTCCTCCTTTTATTTTAAACGGTGGTTCCGTTTGGTCCAATGTCGTATCTCCTTTTAATAATCTTGAATCACGTTCTGAGATATAAAGTTTTGCTTCAGGATATAAGGTTTTTATACTGTCTAATGCACCAATATGATCGTCATGCGCATGAGTTAATACAATTTTAGTTAAAGGTTTCCCAATTTGATTAATTGCATTAAGAATAGGTTTTTCGCTCATTGGAAGTCCTGCATCTATGAGTGTTAATTCTTTTTCTTCTTCGTAAATAAAACAATTAACGGGAAGAATAGACGGTAGTACCGTAATTTGATACATATTTTTAATTTGTTTTATATTCATATTTATCACTCCTTTTTTTATTCTTTTACTAATTACATTAACAATATAACTAATCCTATTAGTTAATCAAGGAATTTTTTTCTTTTTTTAAAATCAGAAGAAATTAATAAAACGAAAACGTTTGTTAAGACCTTTTTTTGTTCATTATTTGATATTACAAACATAAAATAATAAAATGGAAAGGGGGATTGCATAGTGTTTGGACAATACACTTCAGCTCAAGTAGCTAATGTTCGTATATGTGTACCTTTTGATACTACAAAGGGAAATATAAAAAATGGAGGCAACCCTACTTTATTTTTCAGTAATAATAAGACACCTTCATTTGGTTATGTTACACTTTTTAATTCTAAAAATAGCGTAGTTTCTGCACAAATAAGCTCTGATGAGTCGGGAGAAACATCTATTTTTGATAGCGCAATAGAACCTAACAATTCAGTAACTATTTTTTTACCATCACTTCAAGATTTGTATGTTTTTTCTACTGTCAATGGAAAGCAAGTTTTGGGAGAAATTACAGTGAACGTTATCAGAACTGTACATTTTTAATCAAAAAAAGACCACTCTTTGTGGTCTTTTAAAATTAAGTCAAAAATAAATAAAATTTTGTTTCTTTGTCTTTGCTGCACGCATTCACAAATCCCCAAAATGCTTTTTCAAGGTAATTGAGTTTGCGTTTGTTTAGTTTCGTTTTATAGATTTCTTGAAGCTCTTCAGCTGTTACATACACCAAGTAATTAAATCCTCCAAAACGACCCGAAGATGTAATATAGCGAGGTTGGTAATTATCTGGATTGACAAAATCAGGAACTTCTACTTTTGAATAATGTTTATCAGGACAAATATGATAATCTAAAATATACTGTAAAATAAGTTGATAGCCTTCACTTTCATTATTTCCTAGATGAAGCGTATCAAAACATCTTGTATTTCCTGTCGATTGAACAAAAAATCGAAGAGAATAGTAGTTATTTTCTTTTAAAAATTCTTTCATCCAATAGCGGAAATGGGAATGTTTTTCCTCATTTAATGATTTTCTACATGTGGCTAATCCTTTTTCATCCAATAACAACATTTGTTGATCGATTATCGGAATTAACGATGAGTACGGATGTGGCGCGAAAGAAGAGTATTTCCACGTATAGCTTCCATGACCTTTGTTTGTCGAATCGTTATTAATACAAAAAGCAAATCGAAAATTTAGTACATCTTCATAATCGCCTAATTCAATCGCTTTAGCTAATAATTCTTTTGGTGAATTTAATAGTAATAAATTTGACTCTCTCAGGTATGTTTTTTGTTCTTCAGTTACTCCATGCCTCACTTTACGTGCATCAAAAGCTTGATCTAAATTTTTATACAAGTCCAAATCATTATCATACGCCCATTCAAATACAGTATTTACTAGCATATTTAGTGTGATTGTTTGTGTTTTCATCCTTATTTTAGCTCCCATCTATATCTTTTTATATTTTTATTATATAGCGAAATGAACGAAAAAGGAGAAAAAAAAGAATGCCAACGGCATTCTTTGTTATAATAAGAAAAAGAAGCAAAGGATGGGATAGGTATGTTTGAATTGCTAAATATTGAATATAAAGGATATGCTGCAGCAACAACAGGAGGAGTCGCGTTTATTGTAAATATTAAAACAAATAAAGAACGATTCCCTTCCATTAAAGAAGGAATGGCACGCCTTAGCATAACCGTTCCTTTAGATGATAATGAAGAAATTCGTTATCGGATCGTTTCACGCTTGATTAACTCGAAAGGCGAAATTAGTCATTGGGGAGAAGAGGAGAAATTAACAGAGGAAGAACATTTCCTTGTGAAAAAATGGTCTTTGGACCATAATATCAAAAAACAAGCAAGAGTTCTCGCAAGCGAATATGAAACACAATATAACCTTTTCTTTGCATTATCAGAGGAAATGGATAACATTTTTAAAGAAGATACGCCTGATTCGATTGAACAAATGAAGCAACAACAAAAACGATTAAATGATGTGCGTAAACAATACCAAGAAGCGCTTCAAAAAATGGAAGATATGAAAAATATTAAAGTATCTTAAAAACGCTTAATATAAGCGTTTTTTTGATTTTTATGTCGAAATTTGATATAATAGTAGAATAAGTCAACATGAGGTGAATAAGTGATATTAACCAAAACCGTTACAATCAAATGTAGTTATAATAATAAAGAACGTTTTCTCATGCGAGGATATCCTTGGGAACAAGGGAAACGTATCGAAGTAAATGTTGAAGATTTGTCCCCTTATAGTGCAGCATTAATTGAAGTGAAATGTTTTTATTGTGAACAAATCCGTGTTCGCCGCTACCACGAAGTTCATCAATTAATGAAAAAAACATCTTTATACCGATATAGTTGTATTCATTGTGGACATATTCATGCCAAAGAAATAGCTAAATGGAAACAAAAAAAAGCGTAAGAAACGCTTCTTTTTACATTAAAAACCGAACTCGATAAATGCTTTTCTTTTTCATGTCAATTTGATAGAATAAAAGAAAATAATAAAAGGAGAAAAACGATGAATAATTTTTTTGTTTTCTCTTGAATAGATGTTGCTTTCGACTAATTCATTTTTTTTAAATCTGCACTTAACTACAAACGCTGGAAGTTCTTCGATTTCAATTGTATAAATCGAGTGTTCATCTATTGTTTTTGCTTCTATTACGTCGTATGTAAATGAAGCGGGTTTTTTTAATGAACGAATTGTTTTAAATAACTTTTTAACATTTCGTAAATAAGGTTTAAAAGAAAGTTCCTTTTCAATTAAGTCAAAAGGAATTTCTTTTATAAGATGCTTTTCTGGTACGTTCAATACATCAACAAACAACTCTTTTTCTTTATCTGAAAGAGTTGTTTCATAAAGAGGATTCGTTTCTACAGGTCCTTTCTTGTTAATAGAATATTGAACACCCCAATATTGATGCCATAAATCATCTACTAATTGATAGTAAATAATAAATGATGCTTCAGAAGTAGAAAAACTTATCTCATTATATTCCATATGAGTTAAACATCTTTTTTTTGTTCTCTCCATTAAAAAAGAAAAAGGATGTTGCGTTAAAGGGCATAAATTGATTAATTCTTTAAACAACGAAGCATTTTCTTGTTGAACGGTTGATAATAAAGAAAATGTTAAAATACCTTTTGTTCTTGCCTGGAATAAATCAGGTTCTTTCTGAAGTTTTTCTCCTAATTTATATTCAAATCCCCATCCTGATAAAGATATAGTTACTTGAATACGGCTATTGTGATCTGGAAAATAACTATCAATGAAGTGTTTATCATGTTTTTGTTCGTGTTTCTAAGATATATTTTTCATATGTTCTCTCCTTTTTTAATTTCGATTACTACTAAGGCACATTTATATACTTGTTTTTTCGCATTTTCCTTCCTCCAAATAAAAAAGAAGCTCCTAGGAGCTTCTTTTTTATTTGGAACGATTATAGCGAAAAGCAAATTCTTCGCATAGCAATGTGGCTTTTCTTCTTTTAAACGAATCTTTCATTGCACCCATTACACCATACAAAAATCCAATTAATATAACTGTTGCTGTAATCGGTTTATTGTTTATAGCAAAAAGACTAAACAATCCAATCAAACTAAGATATAAAAAGAAAAAATAAGAAGATTGAAATGAGAAAAACAGTTGTTTTTCGTTATTGATCCATTCTATTTTCAACACTTCGTGTTGGAAATGATGTTTAATACGTTTAATAATTGTCATAACATCCATCCTTTCTTTATCTTACTTATTAGTATATTCTTTCTTTTTTTCCATGTAAAGCCTTAATTTATATGGTAAAATAAAAATATACACTATAAGAAAAGGATGATGATTATGACAACGAAACGAGAAGAAATTAAAACGTATTTAACAGATATTTTAAAAACTTCTTCTTTAACTGATTCTGAACGTACATCGATTGAAGGCACGATCGCTTTTTTTGAAAAAGAAAAAAATGAGAGTCAACAGACATGGGAAACATTTGTTGAAAATATGAAGAAAAAAGAAACAGAATGGAATCAACATGCACCGATTGAAGGATATAGGTATGAAACAAACGTTATTATTGTTCCAGGTCTTTTCACGTGGAGTCTTTATTTAAAAGGTGAAAAACATTCATTCCTCGTACTACATGTAAACTACTTCCCTGAACATCAAAATGGTCTTTATTTTTCTGACGCTTCAGAAGAAGACGAAGTCGAAATCTCTTCATTTGACGAATTAGAAACAGCTATCGATCTTGCGCTGCAAGATGAAACATTTGATGAATTTATCGAAAGTATCAAAGAATTTATCGAAGATCAAAAAAACGCCTAATGGCGTTTTTATTTTTTTGGCACGAATTTTGCACTGTACCACTGTTTGTATTCTTCATCTTCTTCCTCTTCATCTTCTTCCTCTTCATCTTCGTCAATATCTTCTATTACATCAAATGTGTATCCAAACATTTTTTCAACTTCCTCTAGTGCTTCATTCCAATATCCATAAAATTGATGATTTTTAAATTGTTCTTTATCTAGGGAAAGTCCTGCAGAACCGACATAAAAATGTTCTTCAAAATGATAAATTGCTAAAAGCAAAATCATACAAACAGGTTCATCATATTCTCTTGCGTCCGTTTTACACCAATTACCTTGTTTCGGACGCAAATGAAAGGTTTCATATCCTTTTTCATCTACTCCATTAAATAAAATCGCATCCTCACTAACTGTTACACTTTCTAGAATATTTTTATATTTTTCAACAACTTTATTTGCATCATTTAAAAATGCTTCTGTAAATGGCACATCAAGTTTCCAACTATGATCATAGCCCATTTTGTTTTCCCCCTTCTTTTAATAAACATAGTATAATATGTATATATCATATTTTTAAATCAAATCCTAGAGAGGGGCACAAAAAATGAGAAAAAATGAACATCTTGTATTAAGCTTTTCGCTACATCCAAATCAACAAGAAATTATAGAACTATCCATACTGGACGGAGAAGGAAATACATTAATTAACACATTATTTTCTCCCTTTGCATCTATTTACGAATATGATCTGAGAGAAATCGGATTATCCAAACGAGATTTTCATCATCAGCCGAGGTGGGATCAACTTTTCCCACTTATTAAACACGTGTTGGCGTATAAATTCGTTTTAACGCAACACAGTTTAGAAGAAATAAACAATAGTCCGTTAAAAGATATTTTGTTTCATCCTCACTGTGTAGTAATTGATAAACCTTCTTTAAAGGAGCGAACACTTCAAACTTGTTTACATGTGATCGAACGCGTTAACCAAGAACACAGAGAAATAAAAGAAAAAACACCACAAAACAAAGATAAAAAACCAACGCTTTCACCTGTGGTTATTGGAGACAATAGATTAATTGATCATCTAGATGATTTGATTTGGTATTTATCATTTGGTGGCAACAATGAAAAACGATTAGCAGCTTCTGCTATTAATAAATTATCATCAAATTTTAAAAATGAATGTGCTCAAACCATTCCATTTTTATTACGTGCACTCGGAGAAGAATCTCCCCAAGTGCGTCAATATTCATTGAACGCTTTATCGAATTTTTCGTTAGCGTATTCAGAACGTTTATTTCTTGAAAACTTTTTATTAAACGAAGAAAAAGAATACAATCGCAAAATCGCTGAGCGAATTTTAATCCACAAAATACATGTATAAAAAATTTTTATGACATTCGAACAAATCAAAAATGATATCCTTTTGGATATCATTTTTTTTGAATAATATGAGTTAATGTTTGCTTTAAATTTGTATGCTTAAATACAAACCCTTCTTCTTTTAAGCGTTTCGATACACATTTCCGTCCAGAAAGCGCAAGCCCTGGATCAGTTTTCATTACAACGTATGCACCTAACCAAACAAGCGGTGTAGGAGCAGGAAGTCCTATTTTTTTCTTCATTACTTCTCGTAATGTTTTCATAAATTCTTTATTTGTTACAGGAAAATCACCTGTCGCATTATATACACCTTCATAAGATTCATTTTCAATGGATTCTAGCATCATTTTGTTCAAGTCGTCAATATGAAGCCAGCTAATATATTGTTTCCCACTCCCGATTGTTCCTCCTAAAGAGAACTGAGTTAATTTCATTAGAGGTTCTAGAGCACCTCCGTTTTCTCCTAACACAAATCCGATACGTAGCATCGTTTTTCTCGTATGTTCTAATTTTTCTTTAAAAAATTCTTTTTCCCATTTTTGACAAACTTCTACAGAAAATCCTTTCCCATGAGGCGCATCTTCATCGGATAACTTATCCGTGTTTCCATAAATTGCAAGTGAACCCGCTTGCACAATTACTTTCGGAGGATTTTGACATTCTTTTACGGCTTCATCAATGATGCGAACGGAATTAAGTCTTGAAGAAATAATTTCTTTTTTGTTTTTTTCATTATAAATACAATTTACGCTTTTCCCAGTAAAGTTAACGATAGCATAGCTATCGTTGATTTCTTCTTTCCATGTTCCTTTAGTTTTTCCGTCCCATGTCAAATATCGTTTATTTGGTTTATTTTCTTTTTCACTTCGTGATAAAATGACTACTTCATAATTTCTTTTTGTTAAATAATCTGCAAATGATTCTCCTAAAAATCCAGAACCACCCGCTAAAATAATTTTTTTCATGGTTTTCTCTCCTTTTTAGTCTAAAAATTTATCTTTCAATTCTTTTGTTGGAATCATGCAAGAATCTTGCTTGCCAAACCATTTATATCGATTTCTCGCTATGAATCGGTACACACCGTTTCGAACAGGAGAAGGAATAATCCAAAAAATAAAAAGTAATTTCCAAAACCCTGTTAATTCACGTGTAATGCGGAGAGCGGCAGTAGATTCGGTATAAATTTGATCACCTTCAATCAGGATAATCGAATCTATTTCTTTTTTTATATTATGTTTATTCTTTAGTTCCATCCCTGTTTTACCTTGAAGAGATGCAAATTGAAATACGTTTTGATGATCTCGCTTTATGATAAATTGAACACTGCCATTACAAAGATTGCATTCACCGTCAAATAAAATGATTTTTTTCATATTATTCCCTCTTTTCACTATTTGTGAATGTATTCACAGGATTTTTTCTTTTCCCTTACTATATAGTATCATTACTTCAGAAAAGAAAGGATTTTTTTGTACCATGAATTTTACGTTCAAACGCATACTTTCTAGTTTAACATATGATGAATTTTATTTAACATTTCGATTTTTAGAACCGAAACAAGACGTCACGATCTGTTATAATCGAACATCGAAAAAAGGAGTTACACATCAAGATGTTCCAAGTGATGTAATCGAGCAAATAATAAATGCTGCGCATTTATTATTTGAGAAAGATGATATGTCAGAATTGGCATACCATAATCGGTTGGAAGAATTAGAGACAAAGCAAAAACAAGCACCTGATGAACTTGACTTTGATGATGTAGAAAGTTTATTTGAGTTAACAAAAGATCAAATTCAGCGGGAAGTAAATCTTATTCATTGGTATCAATCATTGGATAAAGGGAACTTTCAAAAAGAAAAAAATGAAGTTGAACACGCGGAAATTACGAATCTTTTTCATTTTAAATGCGATGGAACCGATTTAATTCGAACACAGTTTTTATTCCAAGGAATTCCTTATCTTCTTTATACCAAAGTAATAGAAGATTCCTTACATATTGTAGAAATTGTTCACAATCAAGTATGCGATTATTGTCGAGAGATGAATCAAGGATTTTCTACATGCTTTTACCTTTCGCCGTTTAAACACGTATTAGCAAAAAAGATTTTTAGTCATCCTTCTCTTCGATTAAAACTTCGAATGGATTCTCGCTTTCAAACAATAGATTTAATGTCTCTATGAGACATTAAATCTATTGTTTTTTATAATATGCATGGCATGAAAAATAAAAAGAAAAAGTAGTCAAACATTTTTTAATTGTTCGAATTCTTTAGAATAAAAAGGAACTTCTTCTCATTTTTAAAAGAAAAGAAATGGGAGATGAAAAAAATGAGTTTATTACATGATATTTTAGATTTTAACGACAAATTTGTCGAAAACAAAACGTTCGAGCAATATGAAACTTCAGGCATTCCAAAACGAAAAATGGCTATTTTAAGTTGTATGGATACCCGTTTATTAGAGTTATTGCCTAAATCTATGAACTTAAAAAATGGTGATGCCAAAATGATTAAAAATGCAGGCGCTATTATTACGCACCCTTTTGATAGCGTTATGCGTTCATTGCTTGTGGCAATTTATGAACTCCAAGTAGGAGAAGTCTTTATTATTGCACATCACGAATGCGGAATGTCAGGAGTAAATACAGAGTCTATGATGGAGAAAATGAAACAACGAGGCATTGATGAAAATGTGTTTACTACACTTGATTTTTCAGGTGTTGATTTACATAAATGGCTAAAAGGATTCACTGACGTTCAAGAAAATGTACGAAATAGTGTAGCCATGGCAAAAAAACATCCACTTTTTCCAAAAGATATTCCTGTTCATGGATTGGTTATTCATCCGAAAACAGGTAAACTAGATCTTGTTGTTGACGGATATGAAAAATAAAACCTGCCTTTTGGCAGGTTTTTTTAGACAATTAATTTCTTTTTTATAATCAATTCTGCCATTTTATCAAACAAAACAGGACTGTTTTTTTCTTTTATGGCTGTTTTTATTTCTTCTGACAAAATTGCCTGTACATCATCATATTTCCGTAATCGTAACGCAATTGCTTTAATAAATGGTTGGACAATCGATACGTTAAATTGTTCTTGATAGGTTTCTTTTAAACCTTCTATTAATTCCTGTACATTTTTCCCTTCTATTTTTTCTGCATCATCATTACTCATACTTCCTGCATGCTGAATGGTCACATCCCCTGCTTTTTCAGAAGTCCAATCAAAAGTTGCCGTATAAGAATGAATGTTATAGTAAGAGAAACTAATCGGTTTTTCATGTTTCGTATGAATGTATTTATTGCGTGTTGCTGAAATTTTTTGTAATTGTTTTGTTCGTTTTGTTTTAATGGAAAAAACCAAGATAATATCTCCTCGATCAAATGCTTTCATTCCCAAAAAATCATGAGTATAATCCATTCGTATTTCAAACTTATTTCCATGATAATCAACTTCTCGCATGTTTAATTGTGGGTAAGAAGTTTTTAAATGTTCAAACAATCTCCGTTTAATGTAACTTGGTTCAGCAGTGTTCGACACTTGTACATTCTCTAGAACTTCATTAAACTCTTTAGCCATCTCTTTAAATGTTAGGTTATTTATATCCATTTTTATCCCACCCTTCCCTTATTAAAAAAGTATCTTCTTCTCCATTATATCATGAAAAAATAACTTCTTAAAAAAGGGATTGACAAATTTTTTATTATTGATGGTGGATATACAGCACAATAAAATAACCTTTGGTCATTTTATTGGATATTTCAAGCTCATAAAAAAACAAGCTTATTTCGCTTGTTTTTTTATGAGCTTGGTTTCAATTTCTTTGCTTTCTTTTTCTGATAATAGTCTCATATCCTCCTTATTCTTTACAAGAATATAAATAGGTGGAGATGTGACAGCTAAGTTTGTATCCGTATCAATTTGCGTATATTTAAGTTCATAAACTCCTTTATACGATGATTTTGTTTTTGGGAGCCATTTGGTCATATACCCAATCGTTTCCTCAAGTTGCCCTTGATTATTAACTGTACTTGTTATTTTTTCATCTTCATCGTTCCATTTATACATTTCGTTTGATTGCTCCTTATAAAAGGTTGCTTTTTCATAAAATTGGGTATGGTCATTAGCTTTCGCATCCATTGTTAAAATGGGAGAAAAGAATGGTTGATCTGTTACTTTCAACGAAACGGGTTTCATTGTTGAGATCATTCTTTTTTGATCAATTAAAAATCCCGTTTTTTCCTCTAACCATTTCTGCAATTTTTGATTTTCCATCACATTTGAGACTTCGCTATTTTCGTGTTCTTGACTGAGGTAATAAACATCATCTCGTTCTTCTAAATCTTTTGCTTGAATGGGTTTTGTCGCACTGTACAACATGACATAGTCTTCTGCAAAAATTTCGGATGCATACCATTTATGTTCGCCTTTTTCATCTCCTGAATTCCCTTTCATAATCGGCATATCATCAATTCCTCGAAGTTTGCTCCAAGTCGTATGTAGCTGTTTTGAAATCTCGGGGAAGTAAGTATTTTGAATATGATGTCCATATTCATGAGAAAGTGTATAACGAAAGTTAATTGCCTCCTTATTTTCTTTTCCATTGTACAAACGAATTTCTTTTATGTCCGTATAATATAAACCATTTACATCTTTATTTTTGTTGGGATACACGCTTATTCTTGATAAATTATGAATTTCTTTTCCATGAGGATTTTTTAGTAGTTCTTCATGTAAATCTTTTAACTTATCTTCGTTCCAATTTTCAGCATAACTAAGAAAAGCAGTTCCTTCTTCACTTTCAAACAAAGCATATAAATGTTCATCATTGTGACTTTTATCCATGCTGACTAAAAAAGGTATTAAGATAAGGAAACATAATCCTAACCATGTTTTTTTCATCTTGGATTCTCCTTTTTCATCATTTTTTTCTTGTTTGCATTGTATCAGAGAACATGAAAAAAGAAATAAAAAAACGACCAATAGGTCGTTTTTATTTTGAATGTCCTAATCGTTTTCTAAGTTCTGGGTATTGCAGCAACATCGCTAATACAAAAGCATGCCCCATTTTCTTTTTTGGTTCATTTATGACTTCTTTTAGTGTCATTCCACGGGATAAATAATCATATCCATCAAAATCAAGAAGCGCGAATGCCATCCCTTTTTGATGCATCGTAAGCAATCGATTAAATGCATCTGTTTTAATGACTGCTTTGGCATAAAGAGGTGCATAAATGCGTTTTCTTGCTTCAATATAATCTAGTTTTTCACCATCCCAGTAAGAGTATAAAGGGATTTTTCCTTTTCCCATTGGATAACGATGTCCGTACGTATCATTCCAACCTTTTTTTGCCCATTTGTAATAATCGGACGTAGGATCTTGGTTTTGATCTACATGTTCTTTATACACTTTTGAAAATTGCCACGCATTTTCGATGTTTTTCGCAGTATGGTTTCCATATAAGTTAACGGGACCTAATGTAAAAGGCGAAAATTCTTTTGACCACGTCTCTGAACGAGAGGTGGTGTTAATAATTTGTACATTATAATGATCCATTTCATTGTATCCAATTACTTTTACAGCATGCGTCATATTCATTCTTCCCTTCTTATTTTCTTCTTTTATTTTACCATTTTTCAAGAAAAATGGTGGGAAAAGGTAATGTATTCCTTTATGCATAATACTACAAATAGAGGTGATGCATATGAAAGATTTTATCCGAAGAAATGAAGAACCTTTGTTACACATTTTTGGAGCAATTTTTACATTATTTTTTCCTTTTTCACTTTCTGGAGGAGCTTTTAACCGCACAGTCGGATTTATTATGGGAGGAATTGTTTTAACAGTTGGTGTAGGTTTTTTTATCACTTATACGTTCGTTTTACCTATTTTACGAATTATTAAAAACGAAAAAAATAAAAACCGTTAAAAAACACAAAAAAAGACAAATATCTCATTGAGATATTTGTCTTTTTTTGTAAAAAGGATAAGTGTTTTATCTTGTTAATCAAAGAGATACAAAGGGGGATTTTTTATGAAAAAGAAATCATTACTTTCTGCTGTTTTAGCGACATCTATTTTATTTTCAGCAGGACAAACCGCATTTGCAGCAACTACTTACACCGTACAATCAGGAGATAGTTTGTGGAAAATATCAACTCAAAACGGGGTAACTGTTGCGAATTTAAAAGAATGGAACAAATTAACGAGTGATAGTATTCGAGTAGGACAAGTGTTATCTTTAACACCAACTACCTACAAAGTAGTAGTTGGAGATAGTCTATGGAAAATTGCAACAAAATTTGGAATGACCGTTACACAATTAAAACAACTAAATGGACTAACAAGTGATTCTATTTATGCTGGTCAAATTCTGAAAATTTCATCTTCAACATCAACCGTTACTACGCCTGCTCCTTCGGTAAAAGCTCCGTCTTTTTTAGCAGATGGATTTTTCCCACTTCCAAAAGGGCAATATGAACCGTTTGGCGATACATGGGGAGCAAGTAGAACAGAAGGACGTACACACGAAGGAACTGATATTATGGCACCTATTGGAACGCCTATTTATTCAGTTACAGATGGAAAAATTGTAAATTATGGATGGAATGAACTTGGTGGATGGCGTATTTCAATTAAAACGCCTGAAGGGTACAATCTTTACTATGCACATATGAGCAAGTATGCACCTAATCTTGCCATTGGTGTTAGCGTGAAAAAAGGACAATTAATTGGTTATGTAGGAAATACAGGATACGGTCCAGAAGGAACATCAGGTAAATTTGTTTCTCACTTGCATTTTGGCATGTACAACTCATCTTGGGTAGCAATGAACCCGTATGATCATTTAAAATATTGGGAAAGCAAACAATGAAAAAGACGCTCATTGAGCGTCTTTTTCATTGTTTAACAACCATTCTTTTCGCCAAATGCCTCCTGCATAAGCTGACAACGAATTGTCAGAAGCAATTACGCGGTGACAAGGAATAATTAATAGAAGATTGTTTTTTCGATTCGAGCTTCCAACCGCTCGAACAGCTTTTTCATTTCCGATAGCTTTTGCAATTTCTTTATATGACTGTGTTTTCCCATAAGGAATGGTACCTACTTGTTTTAATACATTCAAACCAAATTCTGTTGCTTTCAGCAAAACTGGAAGATCAAATTCTTTTCGTTTTCCTTTAAAATATTCATCTAGTTGTCTCACCGTTTTTCCCAATAAAGGATGTTCATCCTTTATTACGTTTTCTGGAATTTGTTCATCTAAAAAAGAAACTTTCACCACGGCTTCAGCTGTGGTGTTGATTTCGATCCATCCAATAGGTGAATGATAATATGTAGTATAACTCATGGACTTACCTCCTTTTTCTCATTCTATCATAATTATTTTGTTTTTTTTACCATTTTTTAAAAAATGATGTAAAATGCGAATATCAAGAAGAAAAGGAGTGTTAGGGATGAGTTTAAAAGAAATTACATTAAAGTGGGAAATGTTTTCGGAAAATGTTTGGAAAAATTTTGGACTAATTATCAAAGAAAGTCATAATGTATGGCACAACGAGAATTCTTCATGGGATGATAAAGAAATTGTTCGTTTCTTTGCATGGACTATTCCTGCTATTTTGAACACAGCAGAAAAAATGAATTGGGAAAAGTATAGAGCTATTGGCGATAAACGTTTTTTTCTAAAAGAAGTAGAAAAGCAAGATGATGGATTTTATTCATCTTCTACTCGTCCTGATTATGTAGATGTTAACGAAGAATTAGTTGCATTTTTTCGAGGTCTTTCTGGAAAAGAAAAGTTCGACACGCTTCAAAGAATTTTAACAAAAAAAGCAGATGCAGATGATTTTTCTATTGATATTCATGTACAAGAAATCGTTCAAGAAATGTATGCTTCTTTCATCTTGGAAAATTCGCTAAGAAAATAAATAAAAAAGATCCCTTTGGGGATCATTTTTTATTGACAATGTTTACATAAGAACGAGATGTGAAGAAATAATATCCTAAATAGACAAAGATATAAATACCTGCACTCCAGAAAAATGGCGAAGTGTCTGTAATGACAAACAAGATTTTTGCTGTTTTTAATGCAAAGAAACTATGCAAAACGGCAAACAGTAACGGAAATAAGAATACAAATCCTACTTGTTTAAATACAGATTTTTCAACTTCTTTTTTGGTTACACCTATTTTTCGAAGCATGTCATAACTTGATTTATCCATGTTTGCTTCTGCTACTTGTTTAAAGTAGATAATGGATCCTGTTGCTAGTAAAAATACCAATCCTACTAATCCGCCTACAAATACCGTAACACCCATTGATTCAGTATTTTGGGTATAAGGTGTGTAAAAATCACTCACATTTACTATTTTCGCAAGTTCCTGTGTTAATTCTTTTGATTTTTCTGCATTTTTTACATCGAGCAATCGTACAATTGTAGAAGGGTATTTTTGTTTAAATTCGCTGTATTCTTTATTAGATATCACATATGTCACTCCATATGCATTTTGAATAGGATACGGTTTTGATACTTTTACTTTGTATGTGATCGTTCTATCCCCTAATGGAATTTTAGCATTTTCTTCTTTTGTTTTCGTTTTCATTAATTTCTCAAATGTATTGTCGATTTTTGAGTTTAATTTAATGGCTTCATTTGATCCAATGGATATATTTGAATCATATCCAAATTCTTTTGCAAATTGTTTGAACTCAGAGTAAGACATAATGGAAACAGGTAAATATCCTTTTGATGCAATCGCAATACTTTCTACTTTTGCGTCGTGCTTGATGGGATGTTCTTTTTTGTATGTATCTAAAAGTTCATTCACTTTTTTCTCAGATACACCATCTTTTACTGGATATACATAGCTATAAGGAAAAGCTTGTTTCATCAAATCATTTTGATTGATATACGTTGCAACTGAAATACTTATCGAACAAATAGTTACGGCGCAAAGAGTTGTAATGGTTGCAAGAGATGTAGCATTTCCTTTAATTCGGAAAAATAATTGAGAAATACCGATCATATTCATCCCTTTATAGAAAAATGATTTTCGATTTTTCGCGTAACCCAACACATAACCGATAAAGAAATGAAACAATAAGTATGTCCCTGTTACCGTACAACCAAGTATCAGCAGTGGAAGCAGAAATTGCATCTTCATAATATAGTCTAAAAAGTAATAGGCAAAATAATAACCTGTTGCTAGTAAAAGTACCCCAATAATAGCAAGAATGGGTCTTCTTTTTGGTACTTTTTCTCCTTGTTTTTCTGCATAAAACAGTTCAATTAATTTGAAACGATAAATGAGTCGATACCCTTGAAATGATGTATATAAAATAACAAGGATAAACGCTATAACTGTATTAATAACCGCTTTTATTGGTATTTCAAACGTTACTGTAAAGTCACTATTCATTAACCAAAGCAAAATATAAACAAATGATTTTGAAAGAACAGCGCCAATGGCGATTCCTATGACAAGCGCAATCATTCCTAATGCAAAATTTTCATAAAAAAGCATACGTGCAATTTGTTTTTTAGGTACACCTAGCAGTGAATAGAGTCCTACTTCTTTTTTTCGCTTTTTAATAAAAAACGAATTGGAATAAATAATAAATACAGCAACAAAGACAAGTAGTAGAATGCTAGACGATAAAAAAGCAACCGAAATACGTTTTGATTCTTCAGCAGCTTCAATCATTTGAGAGTTGTATTGAATAGATTGAAACGTATAAATACTCACAATGCTAAAAATCATGGAAAAGAAATATAAAAAATAATGTTTTAAATTGCTTTTAACATTCCGAAGCGCGATATTAAACAATGTCATGATCATCGCCTCCAATTTTACCCATTACATCAAGAATTTGATTGAAAAATTGTTTTCTTGTTCCTTGTTCTTTTTGTAATTCTGTAAAAACGACTCCGTCTTTTATGACAAGTACCCGCTGACAATAACTTGCTGCAAACGCATCATGTGTAACCATCATAATCGTGGCTTTTTCTTTTTCATTTAAATTTTTCAAACTTTCCAGTAAATTTGTTGCAGACTTCGAATCAAGGGCTCCTGTTGGTTC
>Ga0209463_1000367_pt1 | contig 38547 bp, 30 predicted proteins | sample AgamicMgSfrz_FD_187169 | JGI IMG/M metagenome (GOLD analysis project Ga0209463, IMG submission 187169) | Agave microbial communities from Guanajuato, Mexico - Mg.Sf.rz (SPAdes) (version 2) | ecosystem: Host-associated > Plants > Phyllosphere > Phylloplane/Leaf | place: Guanajuato, Mexico...
ACATACTCACATTTGCCTTTCCCATATTCGGCAACTTGACGAATTAGATCAATAGATAAGTTCCCATCTCTATCGTGAACCTTTAACATATCGCGGCGGATCGTGTCCTGTGAAACTAACAATGTTCCTGAACCGAAATGGTCTTGAATACTCTTCGCTATCGTAGTTTTCCCGCTGCCTGAATTTCCACGCAAGATAATTAGTTTAGATTCCATTGTTAATGGTCCCCTTTAGAAGATATTTATCTTTTATTTTTTTGGGTGAAATCCAATACTGCCTTTCGCGAGTTAACAATTTCTTTAATGCTATCTTCATAATGCTTTTCATCTTTTAAATTGTTTAAACATTTATTAACTTAGTGTTATAGTACTGAATTTATTTTATCAATAATAGCTCCCTGAACAATAGGTTTTTTGAATAAAACACTCCTTATATCCAAAATCCCGTTCTTGTTTAAATTTCACTCGATTAAATTGATTAAGTAATCACAAATCACCGACGCGGTAATGGAACAAAAGCAAAAGGTGCTGAGATAATATCTCTGCACCTTTTTTTGACTGACACTAACTATTAATCCGTTGAGGCATCACCAAAAAACTATTAGCTTTCCTTGATCTAATAATCTTAATCATCTGTTCCTGCAGAGATTTATTGCAGGTTACTTGTATTAGTACCTCGCTTTTACGGTTGGAGAATAATTTTATTTTACGTTTCTTCTTTAGTGCTATTTCAATAAGCAACCCTATGAAAAAACCGCCAATAAGGCCAATCAATCCCCAAATTATTGGTCCTAAGTACAAAACAAACCCATATATCGAGCCTAGCACCATAAATATAGAGCCGCCCAACATCGCTCCATCTAGGATACTTCTGCCATCAACTGAATGGATAGAATCTACTATATGTAACTGGTCCTCAAGATTTTCCATTGGTAAAGCCACAATATTCTGTGGCTTTACTCCCTTCATCTCCATTTCATGGATGGCAATTTCAACAAAGGGAGAATGTTCAAAAGTAGCAATGATTTGTACTGTATTGTTTTCCAATATATTGTTTTCTAACAAGTTATCATCCCTCACTCTAAGGTAACGAATTTGCTCAATATCGTATAATGTATTAGATTCAATTACTGCAGTATATGCCTGATAAATGGAAAAAGCGTACATTGACGGCAGGAATAGAAACCACTGCCAATCTACCGCTGCTGTTGCACTAGTAAAATCACCGAGAAACGAATCTAGCCACACACGAATGGCATTTGCTTTATAAGCAACATATATCCACCAAGCTAAAACTAATGTGCCAACAATTGTACTGCCAGCATACAATTGCCCTAATCCAGGTGATAATAAGGACCAAACCATTCCCACCCAGGGATTTTTTTTATCGAGTATAACAACATCAAAAAAGGTTACTGCAGATGGAGAAATAGGAGCATCTTCCACTTCAGCAAGTACATGGCTTTTCGCAATTTCAACTGCACAGCGGTAACTGTCCCAAATACTGTATACATACACTGCCATATAAAGCAGGAACCAATTTTCGTTAATTGCCGCCTTTGCCTCTTCGAATCTTCCTAGCATGGATAAGACAATGCCCATATTTAAATTGGCCTGACTGTTTACAACCAGCTCCCAGATAATGAGCATAAAACCATGGAGATACTTACCGAGAAACATATGCCCAAACCCTGGAAAGACAGCTGACCACCAAGCTGCAATCCACGGAGTGCGAGGATATGCTGAATTGACTCCCCAGGCTGAAATCATGCCCTTTGAGTAACGTGGCCTTATGTTACCTGACTGGAATTTTTGATGCGGCATAGGTAATGCTCCCCTCGGCTTGTTGTCATTTATTAATATTACCAGCAATTGCCTGTATCATTCGGTGACTTCTTTTTTGTTCAATTTTGGTATTTATTATTAGGATTTGATGAATAACTGTTTCTTTTCTGTCACAGAATGACAAACGCGTTACTTTCCGATTACTTTTATTGGTTGACTCTAGATTTTCGTTCTTTATTAGATATAATAAAAGCCTGATAAAAAAGTTTTAGCAAAAAAATATCCCAAAAACACAAAAGGACTTCTATCTGTTGGTACATAGAAGTCCTTTTGTATTTTTCGAATAATTATCATGGAGCAGACCTGGTTGGCCTGCTCCATATATTGTTATACTGTTTGTTTAAGCTGTTCACGCAGCTTCTGTGTTGCAGCTACCATGTTTTTAAGGGACTGAACTGTTTCTTCCTCGCGCCGTGTCTTCAAGCCACAGTCTGGATTTACCCAAAACTGTTCTTTTGCAATAACTTCTAGACTGTCATTTAAGATTGTTTCCATCTCTTGGATACTTGGTACACGCGGACTGTGAATATCATATACTCCTAAACCAATGCCAAGCTCATATGAGTTTTGTTTTAGGGAATGAATCAGCTCCCCGTGACTTCTGGACGTTTCAATTGAAATTACGTCTGCGTCCAATGCGCGGATAGTGTCTATAAAGTCGTTGAACTCACAATAGCACATATGTGTATGAATTTGCGTTTCATTCTTCACACTTGATGTGGCTAATTTAAACGCATTTACTGCCCACTCTAGGTATTCACCCCACTTCTCCTTACGTAACGGCAGACCTTCACGCAATGCCGGTTCATCGACTTGAATAATCGCGATTCCCGCTTCCTCTAGTACTCTTATCTCTTCTCTCAATGCTAACGCAATTTGATTTGCCACCTGGTGACGGGAAATATCATCTCGAACGAAAGACCAGTTTAGAATTGTAATTGGGCCTGTTAACATGCCTTTCACATGCTTTTCCGTTAACTCTTGTGCTTCAATGACTTCTTTCACTGTCATTGGAGCAGTCCATTCAACATCACCATATATTATCGGCGGCTTTACACAGCGAGAACCATAAGATACAACCCATGCTTGCTTTGTAAAGGCAATCCCTCTCAGCTTTTCACCAAAATATTCAACCATATCTGTACGCTCGAATTCTCCAGTTACTAAAACATCAAGACCGATGTCCTCTTGAATCGCTATCCAGCGTGCCGTTTCGTTTTTGACAAATTGTGCATATTCGGCATCCGTAATTTCTTTTTTACGCCATGCTGTTCTTGTTCGCTTTACTTGATCAGACTGTGGGAAGCTGCCGATTGTCGTTGTTGGAAAATCAGGCAATTGCAATTCGTCTTGCTGCAATAATTGACGTTCCTTAAAGGAAGCAGTGCGTGAAAAATGCTCAGATTGCACACTTGATACTAGCTGACCTACATTATTGTTGTTTCTTGCTTCATGCCTAGCCAGTGCTTCAATTTTTAGTTTACTTTGCGTAAGGGCAATTTCATTAGTCAATGTTTCGTTACGTACATAGGATGTTACTTGAATCAGCTCTGCTATTTTTTCATCTGCAAAGGACAAAGCATCTTTTAATGCAGCATCTAGCTCTTTTTCAGAAGTTGTTGTGACAGGTACATGCTGCAAGCTGCATGATGACTGAATCCAAGCTTCTTTTACGCCGCTTAATGTTATTATAGACTGGGTTGTCGCGGCTTTTTCCACTAAATCAGCTTTCCAAATATCTCTTCCATTTACTAAACCGATTCCTAATACCTTATCTTGAGGGAAGCCATATCTTTGAATAGAATTAATATTTTCATCTGCTCCATGAACAAAATCAAGACCAATCCCAGTAACAGGAAGTTGTGTCAATTCCTCATATGCTGAAAGTGCCTCAAAGTAAGTTTGCAGCATGATTTTTGCGGCTGGGACATCAGCAGTTAATTGCTTGTAAATTTCTTTTACCAGATTAATATCGTCATTACTTAGTGTCAGAACTAATGCAGGTTCTTCGACTTGTATCCACTCTGCTCCTGCATCAATAAGCTGTTGGAATACTTGTGTATATAGCGGTAACAGCTGTGATACAAACAATTCCTTTGCTTTTTGATCATATCCTTTAGCTAGCTGCACGAACGTAAATGGACCAATAATTGCAGGCTTCGTTAACAATCCTAATTCTTCCTTTGCCTCAATAAAATAATCCAAGATATAGTTATTTGTCAGCGTTAATGGTTTATTTTCATATTCAGGAACAATATAGTGATAGTTTGTGTTAAACCATTTTGTCATTTCACAAGCGACTGCCTGCTTTCCGCCGCGTGCCATCTTGTAATATGTTGTTAAATCTACTTCTTTTCCAGACCACTCATAACGGCTTGGCACCAAACCGAACATTGCTGCTAAATCAAGCATACGATCATAAAAAGTAAAGTCACCCACAGTCAGTAATTCCAGACCAAGCGATTGCTGGTGTTTCAAGTTATTCAAGCGGATTGCCTTCATTTCTGCAATAAATTTTTCCTCGGAAATTTTCTTATTCCAAAAAGATTCTACACAACGTTTCCAGTCCCGATTTTCACCAATATAAGGGTAACCAATAACAGTGCTAATTAAATTCATTGTTTATTCCTCCTGTATTTAATATTAAAGTTTTCTGATGTATTTAATTGGTATTAATGCAACAAGAAATTATCCTGCTGTTCACTGTCACACTACTCTATGGCAGTCATTTCAACATTGCGCTCACTATCCAGCTTTCTGATATACTTAGTGAGCTCTTCTGTCATTTCGAAACGCAGGAAAGGAGTGATTAAATAAATTCCATTAAATTTCTCTGCAGCTGCTGCTACTAAATCTTTTGCAATTGCGATTCCCTCAGCCCTAGCCTTTATTGGGTCACTGCCTGCAGAAGCCATCGCCAGTCTGACATTATCAGGAAGCTTTATGCCGGGCACCTCATTATGGATAAATTCAGCATTACGGGCGCTTGTCAGGGGCATAATTCCTATGAAAATAGGTGTTTCTAAATGTTTAGTAGCTTCATATACTTCTTCCATTTGATTTACAGAATAAATGGGCTGAGTCAAAAAGGACTGAGCACCGCATGTAATTTTCTTTTCTAGTCGTTCTACTGCTTTATGCAAATGGCGGACGTTCGGATTAAAAGCAGCGGCTATCTTGAAATTAGTACGCTGCCCAAGGCTTTGCCCAGAATAAGATAAACCCTCATTAAATTGTTTTACAAGACTGATTAAATCAAATGATGACAAATCATATACACTTGTTGCTCCTGGAAAATCACCAAGTTTAGAAGGGTCACCCGTAACAACTAAAATCTCATTTAAACCTAGAGTTTGCAGACCCATCAGATGGGATTGCAAGCCAATCATATTACGGTCGCGGCAAGTAATATGAATAAGGGGCTCTGAACCAATCTCGTTCTTCAGCTTCGTTCCGAGAGCAACATTGCTGATGCGAGGACTTGCTAAAGAGTTATCCGCTAATGTAATTGAATCGACACCTGCCTTATGAAGTGTTTTTGCACCTCTCATAAACTCTTTGATTCCTAATTTTTTAGGAGGGTCCAGTTCAACGAGAATCGTTCTCTCCGTTTTCGCTTTCTCATGCAGCCCTTTTCTAGTTTCACTATTAGCAACTTCTATCACTTCTACTTTTCGCACTTTAATTTGTTTGTCTGTAATTGGAGGAAGATTGCCAAGGGCTTTCTTAACTGCTGCAATATGAACTGGCGTTGTACCGCAGCAGCCGCCGATGATCCGTGCTCCTTGTTCGCGCAAACTTACTGCACTTGATCCAAAATATTCTGGCACTGCTTCATAAACAAAACGGCCGTCTACATATTCTGGAAGACTCGCATTCGGATACACGGATAGAAAGGCGCTTTTAGGGAGCGGCACTTCCTCGAGCGAACGAATCATATGATGAGGCCCTAAATGGCAATTTATCCCTACCACATCAGCTCCTAATGCCTCTAAACGAGGAAAGGCCTCATTTAAGTGAACACCATCTTGTAAATAGCTGTTTTCATGTAAAGAAACATTAGTAATGATAGGAAGTTCTGTTTCATTGCGGGCAATCTTTAATACAGCCTCTAATTCTTCTAAATCATAATAAGTTTCTAAAAGCAGGCCATCAGGATGCTCCATCAGCTGGCTGTATAATTGCTCACGAAAGCTTCTTTTAATTTCATCCAACTCGAGATCCGACTTACGAAAGCTTCTTGATGCACCGATAGTCCCGAAGACAAATGCTTTCCCCTTGGCTGCTTTTCGTGCAATGGAAATGCCTTTTCTGTTAATGCTGCTAACATCTTCCTCCAAGCCGTATCGTTTTAATTTATAGTAGTTCGCACCATATGTATTGGACTGGAGAATATCTGCCCCGGCCTCCAAATACGCAGTATGGATAGTATTAATCCGATCAGGACGGGTAATATTTAGCTCTTCATAGCAATTATCAATTCCATTTGAATATAGAAGGGTGCCCATCGCCCCGTCACCAATCAAAATTCGCTTTTTCAACTCATCCCGGAAAATCATTCTATCCCTCCTTTATACAGCCAATGAGCATATTCTTTTCGGTAACATTCCTATTGTCCTACTACCATGTTAGATGTTTAGTTAATTATTTTCCCAATATTAAAAATATTCAATGTGCACTGAGTTTCGGTGATTAATATAACTCTAAGCTATGACACCTCTCTTTCTTATTTCTCTAACGTTGTATGTAGCTTACCATGATTAAAAGGCTATAGTGTAACGGATAAAAGTAATCAGTTGTTATAATAAAGAGCTATACCTTATTTTGGCAAGAGTCGCTATATAATGAGGGGATGGCAGCATGAATATAGCACTAATAACACAATAAAAAGGCGTGAGTTCACTCGGACTCACGCCTTAAGAAAATACATTTACTTGTACTTTATACTTTAAATTGTGAAATTTGTTCCTTCAATTGTTGGGACATGTTTTGTAAGTGACTGCTTGCGTTTTTCAAATCATTCATTGTAGCAAGTTGTTCCTCTGTGCTTGCTACCACATTTTGTGTGTTGTCTGAAGCATTCTGGGCAATACCAGATAATTGTTCAACAGAAGCGGTAATCTCTTCTGACGCTGCGGACATCTGTTGTGATGAGGATGAAACTTCCTGAATCTGACTATCAACAGATTGAATAGATTCTAAAATTGTTATAAATGATGCATTAGCCTCATTAACAACTTCCATTCCTACTTGCACTTCTTTTGTGCCATTTTCCATTACATCTACAGCAAGAGTTGTATCCCTTTGGATAGTAGAAATAATCTCTACTATTTCTTTCCCTGATGCACTTGATTCTTCTGCCAGCTTACGAACCTCTTCTGCTACAACAGCAAATCCTTTCCCTGCTTCTCCTGCACGAGCTGCTTCAATTGCCGCATTAAGTGCCAAAAGGTTTGTTTGATTAGCAATATCAGATATGACCTTCACTATATCTCCTATTCTATTTGAGTGCTCTCCCAGTCTCTTAACTACCTCAGCAGATTGAGACACACTTTCATGAATAGATTTCATTTGCGTTGAAGTTTTTTCTAATGAGTCACGGCCATCATGTGCTTTTTCCATTACTTCAGAGGAATTCTCCAACATTTCTACTGAAGAAGAAGCAATTCTTTGAATTCCTGAACTCATTTCTTCCATGGCTGCCACAATTTGTTGAGAACTCTCTGTTTGTACTTTAGAACCTTCAGCAACTTCCTGTATCGCTTCTGCAATATGTTCTGTTGCCTTCGTAGTTTCGGTTGCCCCTTCACTTAATTCATACGAAGTTTTGGAAACTGATTCAGCATTTCCAGCAACTTCAGTAATCATGGTCCTGAGGTTATGGATCATTTTGTTAAAGTTAGCAGCCATAACACCAAATTCGTCCCTGCTGTTAATATGGAGTTCCTTTGTTAAGTCACCTTCCGACATATCTACAGATAAATCATTTACCTTCTTTACATTTTTAGATAAATACGAAGAATATAATATTATACCTGCTGCAATAATAAGCACACCAACAATGCCTATCACCAGCGAATAATTCAAAATAGACTGAGATGCCTCTGTCAATTCCGCTTTCGGTATAACCATCCCTAACACCCAATTTGTATCTTTAATTGGCGTATACTGAACAAAGTATTCTTCTCCATCTTCTGTGAAGTAGCTTTCCCCTTCCTTGCCTGATAGCATGGAAGCCGACAGGTCTGCTAGATCTTTATTTTGTTCATCCTTTATGTTTAATTTCATGACTTTTTCTTCGTCTTTTGATGCGATATATTCTCCCTCGTTATCTAGAAGAAATGCCCATCCCTGTTCTCCAACTTGTGTTTCAGAAATTAGTGTTTGAATTTCTCCCAAGTTAATATCACTAGTCACAATTGCCTGTAATTTATCTTCTCCAGTATAGATTGGCATTGCAGCAGTGATTAACGTCGCATTCGTACCTTCATCAAACAGTGGTTTTGTATAAGCTACTCCTGATTCTTTCCCTAGTTCTGCACCAACCTTATACCAGATTTGATTGGGATAATCATATGCAGGATCACTATATATTTCCGTAGATGTGGTCTTGTCTCCTTCTCTGTAACTGTACGTACTGAAGTATTTCGTGTCTTCTCTGTATTTATTCGGTTCAAAATAGATTCCCATTCCATAAACATCCTGATTTCCTGCTAATTGCCCTTCAAAAATAGCATGAAAATCTTGAAGCGTATAGCTTGTTGCTTTCCGTTGCAGGGCATAAGCAATTCCTTTTGAAAAAGTAGTATGCTTGTCTATTGTCCCTTGTATTTCACCAGTAACTGATTCTAGCTGGAAGTGTAATTTACGATCAATTTCATTGGATATATAATTGTGAGCTGTATTGTAAGATACAATAGTCATCACTAATAGTGTTAAAAATACTAGTGGCATTAAGAATACCAGTGTTTTAGCTTTTATGGACATTCGTTTCACCTTTTTCCCTTCTTCCTTTCAGATTTTGTTGTTGCAGTAAAAAAAAGAGTACTTACAGGTAATATCGGTGTATTTTTATAAAGATCAATGAGTAAAGGGAGTCTGTATATACTTGGAAATTTCGTCGAAGTTTAAAACCACTCATAAAAAAGACTGCCTCAAAACCAAGACAGTCCATCTAATCAGTTATTATTTTATTAATATATTAATTAATTCTCTTTCATCAAAGTGACCTTAATACTCGTTCTTGAATAAAGGAAATTGTATCTTCAGCTATTTTCTTTTGTCTTAAGACGATTCCTGAGTGGCCGCAGTTATAAACTAGTCTTGTTGGTTTACCCCAGCAGTGCCACAGGTAATCAGCGTCTTCTTGTGATATGAACTGATCATGCTTCCCGGATATTAACAAGATATTATCCTGCTTTATTTTAGGAAGCGCACCACTCGGATCCGTAATTTCCCAGCGATTCACCAGCTCTTCATATTCTATTCCTGCATTAAGGAAATCAGCCTTAATATACTTCCCAGGGAGTGTATTCCATATAGACTCCGCTAGTCTATTAGCATAGAATAGGGAAATTATAGCATCAATTTCTGATTCAAGTGTTGCTGCTAAATTCGTAATCCAGCCCCCTAAACTAACACCAACTAACACAACTGGTCCATCGTTTGTCTCTTTAATTCCATGAATCAATATTCTTAAATCAATAATCGATTGTTTTGTCGCATATACAGTTCTGTCCATATTTGCACTTATCATTAATTCTCCGCTATACCGGGAGTGCGGGGGAGTTCTTTCCATATGGTATGGTAAAGTAAAATAATACAGGTTCCAACCTAATTTTGACATTTTGTCATGGTAAATACTTTTTAATTTGCTGTGTGAGTTCATTCTCCAGCCATGAATAAATATTATATTTGGTGTTTCGGCATTATTATTGCGTAAAAACACTTCACCTTTTACATAATCATTTTCAGGAAATTCCGAGGCGATTAAAGAGGCAAAACTATATGTATTGGACTGATAATCTGCATTTATTTTCGTTTTTAAAATCGAAATTTCAGTATGGTAAAATTCCTCTCTATTTATATTATCAGTTGATAATAACGGTACAGCAAATTGCGTTTCTAAGCTTTTCCTTTTGTGTAATGAATGTAATGCATAATGATCAATTATCTTTGAAAACACGAAATAATCCCCTTTTATAAATCGCTTTTATCTTACTATACCTTTAATTATAATTAACTTAACACCATTGATGAATATTGCTTCTTTTTTTTATAAAAACATGCTATCGTTAAATTTTATTAGGAAAGATTTTTCTCTCCTTCATTAGTTTCAGCAAAAGGGTGAGTTTATGGCTATATTAGAACTGTTTGAAAAGTTTCCTGTAAGACTGACAGCAGTAGCACTGCTTCTTATCCTTACAATTTATTTAATTAGAAAATTCATTAAGATATTTTTCGACAAGACGAGCTTTTTGGATGAAAAGCGAGAAGAGACATTGATGCATTTCACCAATCAGGTGACAAAGGTTATAGGTCTGGTATTCTTCCTTATTTACTTGCTCAGCCATTTCTTTGAGCTGGATAAACTGATAACTGGGTCAGTTGTATTAGCGAGTGCCTTGGCGTTAATACTTCAGCATATTATTCGGGACTATATCATGGGGCTGACATATTTATTTGAACGTCAGCTGCACCACGGTGACTATGTTATTATCAATGGCGATAAACAGGGAAAAATTGAGGAAATCAGCATACGCCACCTGAAGATCCGCCAGTATGACGGTTACCTATATACAGTTTCCTACAGCAATATTACAGAGCTGCAGAATGGAACAAGGGGAAGACGCAGGGTTAACGAAAGTCTAATCCTAAATTACAGACAAAATCCAGACGAGGCCTTCAAGGTGATGGAGGATCTTGCACAAATCTGTAATGATAAATATCGTCACTACTTGTTGAAGGATGAATACGGCATCCCTGTCGAACCCTTTAAATTCAATGAAATAACTGAACTGAATGTTGATTTCATGGGGCATAGATATTCTATATCTGGTCTTGTAAATGAAGCAGATTTCGTGGAAGCTAACAAAAAAATTAGATATGAATTGGCATTAACTGCCTATAAAAACGAATTAGCGATGGCAGAGAGCCTTAACGCAAGCCATTAACTATTTAATAAGCAAGAGTTCGAATGGACTCTTGCTTTTACTGTTAAGATTCCTTATAGCTATACATATAAACCTTACCATTAGACCCCATTACAGCATAATCAACTTCATTCAAGGCCAGTTCCCTTTTATCCAGCTCAAGCTGAAGTAACGAAAAGGAAAGTTTGTGTTGCTTAAGGTTCCTTTCAACTACTGCTCCCCCAACAATTAACTCAACAGGCTGATTTACCTGTTCTGCACTCTGTATATCTCGGTTTGTAACTTCCCTATATAGAGGCTTTTTTAGAACAGACAAGTTTCCACTCGCTTCTATAATAGCATCTTGGACTTCCTCGATATGGAATACGTCTTTCTCCCGCAGCAGCTGCTTTAAATAATCCATCGTAAAATGTAAGTTCTTGATGTTCTCATCTATAACTTTTCCATCCTTTATGACAGGTGTAGGACACCCTCCAAAAAACTTCCTTGCCTCCCTGCTCCTAGATGACATAGCAGTCCCTGCAGCTGCAATAAAAATAATAATAACAAATGCCAAAATAAAGTTATATACATTTATAGGGGTATTAAAGGCTAAATTTGCTGCAATTGTACCCATGGAGATAGAAGCAATAAAATGTAAATTGGTCATTTGTGACAGCAGCTGTTTACCTAAAAGCCTTGTTCCTATATATAACAGGAACAAGCAACCTATTGTCCTAGCTGTTACCTCCATATACTCTGACATGCTATATTTCCACCATTCCGCTTTTTTCTGTTAGTTTTTCCTGTTTATTGTTAACCCATTCTTTCAATAGGATGTTTACTGATTTACAAACAAAACTGCAGTTACCCCCTTCTCCACTTTAAATGATCATCTTAATAAAATCTCAAAATTATTTTGACATAGCGAACAAATTGGTGTATTCTATTGCATGTTCGCTTTAACGCTTAAAAGCGTTTAAAGAAAAAAGTGACTATTTTAATATTTAGCTGCTTTTATAGATAATTAGCAACAAGTTTTATAGAGTTTTGGAGGAAGAAGTATGGATTTTGAGAAAAATACGCTGTCAATCCGACCGATTGAAGCAGTGTTCGTGACGATATTATTAATGGGGGCTCTCGGCTATCTAATTATCGGGCTAGAGGTTGTTCCTCATATTGCTATAATGACAGGTATTGCTTTATTGTTAGTTTATGGTGCACTGAAAAAAGTCAGCTTTCGCGATCTGGAACAGGCAATGACTGATGGTGTTAAACCTGGACTAGGTGCGATTATGATTTTCTTTTTTATAGGAATGTTAATCAGCAGCTGGATGGCAAGCGGAACTATTCCAACATTTATTTTTCTAGCTGTTGAACTAGTTTCAGGTAAATTTTATTTTGCCATTGTTTTCGTTGTTACAGCTATTATCGGTGTTTGCATCGGTAGTTCCCTTACGACAGCAGCGACTATAGGAGTTGGCTTTATTGGGGCAAGCACAGCATTGGACATATCGCCTGCCATTACAGCTGGAGCCGTAATTTCCGGGGCATTTTTCGGTGACAAAATGTCACCATTATCTGACACAACAACACTTGCAGCAAGTGTTGCAGATACAGATTTATTTGAACATATTAAAGATATGACCTGGACAACAGTTCCTGCATTTATTATTTCGTTCATTGTGTATCTTCTGATATCACCAGGAAAAACAGGAGATAGTATTCAAAAAATAGATGAAATTAAGGATACTTTATTAGATCTAAATCTTGTGCACTGGTATTCACTTATCCCGTTAATCTTACTAGCTGTCCTTGCACTTAAAAAGGTATCAGTTATTGCCACATTGTTCGCCGGAACAATTTCTGCATTAATTATTTCCTTTTGGGTCAATAATGGTTTAGGTTTTAATGCGATTCTTGATTTACTTTATTCTGGTTACAAGTCAACCAGCGGCATAACGGAAGTAGATTCTATGCTGTCTAGAGGCGGTATTGAAAGCATGATGTTCAGCATATCCATCATCTTGCTTGCTTTGAGTATGGGTGGTCTATTATTTAGGCTTGGAATAGTGCCTGCATTGTTATCAATCGTTCAAAATATCCTGCACCGTGTTTCTTTGCTAGTCTGCTCTGCCGCTGGAACGGCAATTGCCGTTAACTTTATTCTTGGAGAGCAGTACTTATCAATTCTGCTGCCAGGAAATGCCTTTAAAGAAAATTTCAAAAAGGCTGGCTTGCAGCCTAAGCATCTTTCAAGGGTGCTCGAGGATGCGGGAACAGTCGTAAACCCACTCGTTCCATGGGGTGTCAGTGGTGTATTTTTGTCTACTGTACTAGGAGTTTCAGTGACAGACTATGCTCTGTTCGCATTATTTTGCCTATTATCCCCACTTATTACAATCTTTTATGGGTTTACAGGGATATCATTATCAAAAGCTAAAAAACAATAAACATTTCAGCGCAGTTATCATTTGATAACTGCGCTTTTATTTAATGGAACCCCCAACTTACATACTTCTACCACCAATTGCAGGAGATATTCGCAAATCTTAAGGCTGGTTATATAATGCATGATTATATCAAAAACATGGATTTAGCTCACTGGGCTTATGGTTTCTAATTGCGGTAAGCATCTTCTTAGTATTTTCATTCCTTAGAAGATTTCATAGAGAGAAATTTATGTTTTCGGAGAAGTAGGGTTTGCTACTCGGCTTAATGATAGGAGTCTTGCTAAGTCGTATCGGAGATCCTCAAATAGCAGGTTTCGGTGGTATTTTGAGCTATACCTTTAGGCATGGTCAATTTTGGATATAGAACATTTGAGGTTGGAGAGGGTATCTTTCCATTATTATTTATAACTTGCATTTTGTTTTCTATTGCCTATGCCCTTGAGAATTATTAGAAAGTTGTTGCTCCTATTTTATATAGGCTAAAAAAGGTGCTCCTTCTATCCCGTTTCACTAACGAGGAAAGACAGCACCAAGTCAAAAGGGTTATTCTTTCATTAGTTGATCCAGTGCAAGACTTTGCAGTCCATAAAGATAATCTTTTTTCCAATCACTCACGGTAAGTTCAGGAAGGTGTTCAGAAGGAACATATTTTGCACTGCATTCTGCTATACTCTCTAAAATCTCCGTTTTCACTTCGTTTTTATAAAATATGATTGAATGAGGATTTAGAATTGATACAAAGGATGCTATTAGTCTGCCGGTTGCATCTATTTGCTGATCCTCAACTATACTCACTTTGTTATTTGCCGCTTCACTCTCTAACGCCTGCTGAAAATTTTTATCATTGTATTGTGGAACAAATGAGATTTCTCCAGAAAAAAAGGTACTTCCTCTTACTACGTCCCCATTTATCATAATCCCTGCTCCTGGTCCGTTTTGACCAAAATAGAGATATACTAAAGAATGCTTATCTTTCATCCCCATATTCGAATGATATCCTAGTACAGCGGCATTCATATCATTTTCAACTGCGACTGGAATGCCATAACGTTCTTGATAATACCCTTTTAGGTCAAAGTTTTGAAAAGACTCGTAACCTGGTATATAAAAAATCCGCCCATTATCTACAGAACCTGGAACACCGATGGCAATAGACCTTATTTTAGGTTGCTTCTCCATCATGCTTTCAATACACATATTCAGTGAGGCGAGACCATCATCCTTTAGTACACTCGGGACAGTTCCACTTTCCTTAATTTCTCCTAGACAATTAAAGATTGTGTAATTAGTCTCAGATTTTTCTAAAAAAATCGCTAAACCTAACATATATTCTGGGTTATACGAATATCGTTTCGCTCTTCTTCCCCCACTAGAATTATCTAAGCCAACTAAATTAATTTCTCCGTTCTTTTCCATTTGTGCTAGAAATTTGCTTATCGTCGGAAAACTGATACCTAATGAGGTACTAAGTTCAACTTTAGTTGCACTTCCTGCTTCAAGCAAAGCTTTTCGAATTCCAGTAAGTATCATTTTTTTCATTGCCTTTGGAGTAGCTGATAATTCATTCACGTTATTCACCACCAATAAACCTTTTTAAAGCTCTTAAAAAAGCATGCTGATACTATAGCATAAATAAATTTTTATCACAATATAAGCATTTACTCAATACCGTTTTACAGAGATAGATTGTGCTCATAACCACGTGAAAATCGCTTTTATAATTTACAAAAGTACTATCCATGTTAGCTATTACTACTTTAATCATTTTTACCCCCAAATTATAAAAGTGGCAAGCAGCTTAATAATGTCATTGAATAAGTATTAAAAACTTTAAACTAAAACACTATTATTTATACGGAAAAATCGGAGTTATCCAGCACAGTTTCCTGATTTTCCATAACTTAAAATAATACAGCTGTATTATGAAGAAGGAATATCGCGGTTTTTCTTGAATAAAAATAAAGGGGTAGATAAAACCATAAAATAAGGAGGTTTGCATGGAAATTTTCCTTTGGATAATGATTGTTTTTGTGTTACTATATGAGCCAATTTACGGATATTATGATTTTCAGAGATTCAAGGTTAATGTCACAACAAATCCACATGCCAGAGAGAAGTATTATATTAATTCTATTGTAGGTTTGTGGGCTCCTACTCTCTATATCATCCTCTTAGTCCTTTTCACAGAACTTACCTTTAATCAAATAGGGTTTACCTTACCTTCCATTAACACAAATGTATTTGGCCCTATTATTACCTACACCGTATTTGCCTTAACTGGCATTTATATTCTTGCTATCCTATATTATATGATAGGATACCATGTCAGTATTAATATTCGTACAAAACTCACCGAAGCAAAAAACAGAGAAAAAGAAAAATCAGAGTACCTCGCAATAATGCCTGTAAGTAAAAGAGAGAAGAAGTTATGGAATTACGTTTCTATTACAGCAGGATTTACGGAAGAAATAATATACAGAGGCTTTTTAATCTTTGCTTTTTCTTATTTTTTTCCAAACCTGTCCGTTTGGTTTGTTGTCATCTTTGCGTCCCTTTTGTTCGGACTTGCTCATACGTATCAGGGGTTATTATCAGGCGTTTTGCGGACAGCAATTGTTGGCTTGATTTTCTCCGTTTTATATATGGGACTTAATTCAATTATCCCCCTTATTCTTCTTCATTTCTTAATAGATTATATGGCAAAGCTTGGGGAGGATGAAAATACGATTCAGGACTCTCAAATTACAAAAATCCCATAACTAAGTATGGGATTTTTATTATAGAAGACTTAATTCACTCAAAATCTGATCTGTCGTAAGGATAGTCGCAAATTCATTCTGAAGCATAGCTAATTCATGATTGTGAATGGAGTCTGCATCATAATATTTACCTAAATGATCAGTGGTTTCAAATGCAGCTGCTGCATCCGATACTAGGAAAGTGTGATAGCCTAAATTCCCACTCATGCGCGTCGTAGTAGATATACAGTGCTGCGTTGAAAGGCCTGTTATAACGACAGATTTAATTTGTTGATCTTTAAGATATGTTTCCAAACCCGTACCAATAAAGGCGCTGTTCACATTTTTTTGAAAAACAGTATCCATTTCTCTTGGACTTATTATGTCTTTAAATTGTGTTCCAACTTTATTTTTATAATGAAGGGGAGAATCCGGCTGAACAGACATATGCTGAGAAAAAATGATTTGGCCATTCCTACTTCTCCATTCAGTTAAAAGGCATGCTATATTTTTTTCTGCCTGTGGATTATTTCGCTTCCCCCAATACGGGTCGTCAAATCCTTTTTGGACATCTAATACCATAAGTGCTGGCAGTTCTCTAAAGTTCGCCAAATAGTATCCTCCTATTATTTTGATAGTCTTCACAGTTGAAAGCATTAGAAGTTATTATTCCTCTGTTACTTCTCTTTATGTATATTTAGTAATTGTAAGCAAAATAAGGCTGGTTCTTACCAGCCTTCAGTTCAGGATTGATATCTGCTATATAAGTAAGTGTTTTTTGCAGAAATATGGCAGGGTGTATTGCCAGACGTTAAGCCGGAGTATTTAGCGGGGATATTGTATATCTTCTATTAAATAACCTCTAAAAAAACTTCTGCAATATCTGGATCAAATTGCTTCCCTTTTTGTTCATAAATATAATGCAATGACTTTTCCTTTGACCATGCCTTCTTATACGATCTTTCATTTGTTAATGCATCATATGTATCAGCAATCGCAACTATCCTTGCCTCCAATGGTATTTCATGGCCTTTTAAATTATATGGATATCCTGTACCGTCCCATCTTTCATGATGGTATAATATGATGTTTTCAGCCACCTTCAAAATGAGGGTGTCACAGTACATTACACTAAAGGTCCTTTCTTTAAATATTGCGGCGCCAATTAACGGATGCATATTCATTACATTTCTTTCCGTTTTATTCAGTTTGCCTGATTTATAGAGAATCTCCGCGGGAATTCGTGTCTTTCCTATATCATGGAGAATACTTGAGTCAGCAATGCTATTAGAATAATCCTTATCAAGCAAACCTTCCCTTTTTCTGTTATATGCCTGTACTAGAATCTTTGTAAGGTCCTGCACCCTGCTTAGATGTCCCATAATTTTCTGATCGTTAATTTCACAGGCAGATGCCACATGGTTAATTAATTCCCTGGATGATTTCCTTCTAAAACGAATGGTCTCCTCATCATCATTCACTAAAGCTCCATTACTTAAATTCATCTGCTCACCACCTTCGTTGTATTTAGGTACATTAGCCTATCTAACAAAAATTATAATAAGGATATTAGATTATTTATATAGGAATAGAATCCTAATTAGTCATCATTTGCTAATAGGACCTGTTTTTTTCCAAATGACAAAAAGGTGTGGATCACAATAAAACATAACCTCCTCACAGTCTAATAATTTAATTTAACTAGTAAACATGGGGCTGTTTTCTAATACTTAGGGTTTATAAATAATACCTAACAATATGATCAAGTTCGCTCCACTCTAATAGGATTTAAAAGCTGAAATGCTTACCGGACATAACAAATAAAAACCAAAACTATTACGCAAAGGTTGAGAATCGCATAATAGTTTTAGTTTATCTTGACTGAAATACTAATGTCCTAGCCTCTCTATTAATATATAAGCTTATGAACTAGTTAATAGTAGAAACTCTTAACTAATAAGCAAGTTGATAATTAACACACCTGCAAGCCCGACTAGGGATGCAATTGTAACCATTACTGACCATGTGCGAATGGTTTTTCCGATAGACAAGTTGAAGTATTCCTTATAAATCCAGAAACCTGCATCATTTACATGGGAGAATGTCATGCTGCCTGCTCCAGTCGCTAGTACCATCAGCTCTGGACTAACATGTGCAGCCCCGACTAATGGAGCGGCTATGCCTGCTGCTGTCAAACCTGCCACTGTTGCCGAACCGAGTACTACACGCAGTATGGCAGCAATCAGCCATGCCAGAATCAACGGAGACATCGTGGAACCTTCCATAAGGTTTGCGACATATTGATCCACATGTGTGTCTATCAGCACTTGTTTAAATGCTCCACCCCCTGCAATGACTAAAAGAATCATTGCAATGCTGCTTACTGATTCAGTTATAGAATTCATGATTTCTGGCATCTTTTTACCGCGGTTTAAGCCAAAGGTAAAAATAGCAACAATTACTGCTATTAGTAAAGCAAACCCAGGATCACCTAAAAATTGAGCCACTGGGAGCAAGGAAGAATTAGGCATGGTTATTTCTACTATTGCCTGGAACGCAATCAGAATAACTGGGATAAGTGCAGTAAACACACTGATACCGAAGCTAGGAAGTTCACTTTCTTTAAAATGCTTCGGATTAAATAATCCTTTTGGAATTTCCACCTCTAAATCTGCTTTCTTAAACGTCTTCGCATACAGAGGTCCACTCAAGTAAATCGCTGGTATTGCAATAAGCACACCATATAATAATGTTTTTCCGATATTAGCATCGTATACTGCAGCGACAGCTGTTGGTCCAGGATGCGGCGGAACAAAGCCATGCATCGTAATCAAGGCTGATATGACTGGCATTCCAATATAAAGAATCGGGACACCTGCTTGTGCAGCAATCGTAAACACAAGTGGAATTAAAACAACTACTCCTGTTTCAAAGAACAGCGCGATTCCGACTATTCCTGCAGTTAAAACTGCTGCAAGCTGAACCCGCTTTTTCCCAAACGAATTAATCAATGTTGTTGCAATTCGCTGGGCACCACCCGAATCAGCCATGAGTTTACCTAGCATACCTCCGAAACAGATAACTAAGACGAGATGTCCTAAAGTACTTCCGAGACCATTTGTAATAGATTCCATTGCATCGATTGGTGCCATGCCTTCCATAACCCCTACAAGCAGCGATACAATCACAAGCGATATGAAAGCGTTTAACTTAAAGACAACCATTAATAAGAGCAAAAGCGCTACCCCTATACATATATATACGATCGGCATATTTCTCCCTCGATTCCCTTTGATATTTGGAATGCCGAAGCCGGCATTCCCTTTTTATTTTACATTTAAGCTTCGTTGCTTAAAATTTCGACAACTGTCTTTAAATCATCAACAGTACCGACATTCCCTGGGAATATCACATAAGACATGCCCGGATACTTACTTTCTTCCCCAGTAATCCACACTGGTATTCCTGGTCTGATTTGGCCGGCAACCGTTGCCCTTTTTACACCGAGACCCTTTGTGCCTACATCGCTTGACGTAATGCCTCCCTTAGCCACAAGGAAATTCGGTCTTACCTGCAGCTTAGTAACGATAGAAGTCACTGCATCTGAAATAGACACTGACAGCTTCAATTCTTCTTCTTTTTTGTTTTCTCCAAGATCCAATCTTTTTCTGCTAGTATAAACTGCTACGGTTTTACCTGAAGTTATTAAGCTTTCTACTGTTTCAATAACCCGCTCACACTCTTCTTTAAATTTAAGTGGCTCGAGCACTAAGTTTGTTTGAAACTCGATAAATTCAATCGTTGTTAACTCTTTTAATTTCTCCAATTGCTCCGTCGTTTTTTTTACGTGTGAGCCGACAATTACTAAACCGCCGTTTTTTGATTCTTCTTTCACTAGTTCGCTTCTTGTCAAAAGTCCTCTGTCTTGAACGCCGCCTATTACTTTCGGCAAAGCAGCTGCACTTCTAAACAGAAAGTTCTTACCTGACTGAATTGCTTTGACAAGCGCCGCTGTAAATATCTTTACATCCGCTTCCTCTGCCGCATTGACAACTACCTTGTTAAAATCAGTCACTTTAGTAAGCTGTTCTGCAATCTTATCTACTTCCATTGCACGAAGCTGCTCAATTGAAATATATAATGTGTTCTGAGCTGAAAACTCTCCGTTTGACTTTTCCTCTACCCATTCTCCAAGATGGGAACTGGAATAGCCAAATGTACGGTCTTTTGCAAATTCTGTTTCTCCAGCCGGAATCAGCTCTGTTCCTGTTTGAACATAATGAATGTTATTTATAGTAAAACGTCCGCCTTCTTTAAAGAAAGGAAGTATTACTTCTCCGTCAATCTTTAAACTAGAGTTTGCTTCAAGCGTATGCCGAATGACAGATGTTTCAAGCGGATAATGGCCCCGTAAAGTCGAATCTCCTCTACTGATGATAAGGAATTCTTTATTTAACTTTGAGGCGACCGAAAGGATATTTTCGGCGATTTCACGATGGACCTCTTCCGTTTCCTTTTCTGTGAGTCCACGTGAATTCGTCAGAATAAAAAACATGGATGCAGCTTCTTTAAATCCTCTCTCTATCGCTTCTTTAGACCAATCGGTAAACACAGAAATATTATTAACCGTCTGAACTCCTGTCGGATCATCATCTAACACAATGATTTTTTTATTTAGTTCCTTTAATGCATCTTCTGCTACTAGGTCTGCCGCTCTTTTGTCTGCTTCTGGAAGTTGATTAAGGTATTCGGCTTTTATTCTCACACTCTCCATTATTTCTCCGCCTTCTTTACTTCAGTATTAGCAAGCTTCTCGTAATAGCGGACTATACTTGAATGGTCGTCGTTCACTTTTCCGTCTGTTTTTAATGCATGGAATATTTCCAGCAACTGACTAGAAAGAGGCAGAGGCACACCAATTTCATGAGCCGTGTCCATTACATTTGTGATGTCCTTCATATTGATGGCAATACTGCCTCCAGGCGCAAAATTTCTTTCCAGAATCATTGGAACCTTAGCATCGAGAACAGTACTTCCTGCAAGTCCTCCGCGGATTGCTTCATACATTTTCTCAATATCAATACCTGCTTTAGCCGCAAGTACTAAAGCCTCCGACATTGCTGCTATGTTAAGGTTTACAATTATTTGATTTGCAAGCTTTGCTGTCACTCCACAGCCACTATCCCCAACTAAAACGATATCCTTGCCCATCCCATTCAAGACAGATTTAACGCTTTCAAAGGCTTCGGACTTTCCTCCAACCATAATGGATAAAGTTCCGTCAATCGCTTTTGGTTCTCCGCCACTGACAGGCGCATCCAACATATCTACCCCAATTTTAGCTGCTTCTGCAGCAAGCTCACGGGAGACATTTGGTGTGATTGAGCTCATATCAATTATTACAGAACCAGGGGTAGCACCTTCCAAAATTCCATTTTCTCCAAGTATTACTTCTTTTACATGTTTAGATGCAGGAAGCATCGTAATAATAACATCTGACTTTTCAGCAACCTCTTTAGGTGTAGATGCAGCATCTGCTCCTGCTGCTTTCAACTGTTCAACAGCCTCCTGATTAAGATCCAAAACAGTAAGCTTATGTCCACTTTTTATAAGATTCAACGACATTGGTTTCCCCATTATTCCTAATCCAATAAAACCAACTTTTCGCACCATTTTAATTCCTCCTCTAACTTGTAAGCATTTGCATTTTTAGTTATAATTCTTTGCGAATTTTGCAATTACTGCAATCGTTTTCAGTTTTCCACAAACTCATTGTACACGATTACATAAAAATTGTATACATTTTTTATTTTTTTGTATACAAAAAGATTATCTATGTATTAATTTTTTCTATTCTTTGGTAAGATACATGTAAATAGTAGTTGTTTATGGAGGTGAAACTATGTTTGGAAATGACCGTTCACGTCCTGCTTATCATCATTCTTATGAGATTTTGCGGGACAAGATATTAAATGGTGAGTTATCCGGTGGCACAAAAATTGTCGAGGAAAAGATTGCCACAGAGTTGGGAGTCAGCAGGACACCAATCAGAGAATCTATCCGGAAGCTGGAGCATGAAGGGCTAATCGTCAATAAACGAGTCGTAAAGCCGACAGAAAAAGACCTGCGTAATATGTTTCAAGTCCGTATTTTGCTTGAAGGATATTCTGCCCAGTGTGCTGCATCGTACATAAAGGAAAAAGAGTTGGAAGAATTATTGGAATGTGTAGAAATCGGAAGAAATGGGACAGTAGAAGAAATTATGAAGGCAAATGAGCGCTTTCATGAAATCATCGTTCAATCAAGCAATAATCCTGTGATGATTGACATTATCGACCGAATGCAATCTACCATCTACCTTTTTAGAAAAACGGTTGTCTTTTATAACCGCCCTCATCTCATTGATGAGCATGAACAAATATATGAAGCCATAAAGCTGAGAGATGGGCAAAAAGCAGAACAACTGATGCAAAATCATCTGCAGGCTGACTTAGAGTTTTGCCTTCACTTAATAGGTTAATGCAAAAAAAGGGATGCACTCATATAGAGTACACCCTTTTTTCGCATATATCAGGCTTCTTCTTCTACTTCTGGAGCACCAGCAAAGTTCAATGCTAGTTGATCAGCAACAGATAATTCTTCTGTTCCGTTGAAATAAGGATAGTATGGTAATTCTACTATTCCATTTATTTCACAAAGTGAAATAGTTACAGGGTAATAGAAAGGTGCAGGACCTAAAATCAATTTGTCACAGTCCATATTTCCAACTAAACCAATAAAATATCCACCGTCTACTACAACTTTAACAAGTCGGCCTTGAAGTCTTTTCAGTTCATCTTTCAAGCCAGTTACACATGGCCCGTCACATTTGTGATCATGCTTATGCTTGCATTTACAATCATGATGATGATGATGATGTTTGTCCATTTTTTTGTCACCGTCCTTTTTTTTCTTATGCTTTTCAAATAACATAAAATCTAAATGAAGTTGCATAATGTTATCCCCTTCCATCAAAATATTATTTACTTCTCTAATAATATATTGCCGCTTGTCCTCTTCTGTTACCGCTCATTTACCTATTTATAAGACCGGACAAAAAAATGATGAATATGCACGAAGGACATTAATACAGCTTTTTGCTAGAATATTTAAACCCAAAAAAAAGGTGCACTAATGAAGTAGTGCACCTTTCAAAGTAAGTGAAAAGGGAGGTTTTAATGGTTTTTAAGGGGAATTATATTAAGAATCTCTTGGTGGTTATTAGTGCAGTTGGATATTTAGAAGAATGATTTAATTTTAAGGCTGAACCAGCATTAGTCTGTTGAAGATACTGCACATTAAAATACGTTGCATCCTTTATTTGTGCAGCTTTATTCAACGAGCCTTCTAATTAATTTATTACAGCTGTGCACTACCTAAGGAAATGAAAGGTTTATTTTTTTATTTTTTTCATCGTCCTGCCTGCTTATGCCATCATATTGATTAAAGTTTTCCTAACTTAGTTACATCATCATATTTTTATATCTAGTTAACATTAATATACTTTGCCAAAGACTAATCCCACCATTATTTTCCGATTACTTGGTGCTTAGTGCTGCTCCTCTTAAATAATATTGCTTCCAAATATACTGCTTGTCCCTCGCTAACCAATAAGAAATTTCTTAATACCATATAATATATTAAAGCAAACCGTTTCCAGAAACCGCTTCTCCCCAATAGACAACCTATTTTTATTAAAATAAGAAAATAACATAGCAATAATTTATGCCCGAAAATCGCGCTTAAAAATATACTTTGTAAAAGTAAACTTTTACGAAGTTGTAAAGTAGAATCATGTAAGTTTTGAATAATTAATTTGGCTTTTTAATCAATGCTTTTAAGTTCAGCATTGGATGTTCCTTCTTCGTTTGGCGGACAGCAATTACTAATTCCGCTTTCATTACAAAGAGAGAAGCACCTGTCGGTGCTTCTCTCCAAAAATTCCACAGCCTTTTTTTCATTTTTTAAGCTTACTCAGCTCATTGGAAACTTCTTCTTCACTTACATTTGCAAAGCTTATTCCATTGTTATTCATAGGATTAGACGTTTGATTACCAGCTTGTACTTCAGCTTCCCAGAAAAGGATCTTCTCCTCCGCTCTTGTCACGCCTCTGACAATGTTATCACAGTTGTTGGATGTTGATACCTTATGAATTTGCTTTATTGATTTTGCAACATTAGCACGAGATACAAGTAGGATTTTCTTGTGCTGCAATTCATTATAAGTAACTTCAAGTTCATTAAATTTATCCTTCAGGACGATTGTTTGCTCTTTAATTGTCTCTAGTTGCTGTTCATATAGACTGACTTGCTGCTCAAGGTTTATTTTTTCTTTTACCGCTAATTTCGCAGTAGCTTCGTCACCTTTCTCAATCGCAAGCTTTGCCTGACTTGCCTTATTTTCAGCCAGCACCTTCGTTTGAGATATTAAGTCTGTCTGCTTATTTTCCACAAAAATCTGTTTAGCTAATGCAGAATTTGTCTTTCCTAACTCCTGCTCCATTTCCCTCATGTATTCATCTAACATCGCAATTGGATCTTCCATGCTGTCCAATAGCCTGTTACTATTTGCACCTGTGATTGTTTTAATTCTTTTAAAAATACCCATTTATATTCGCTCCTTCATATTCAAATTATTTTTCTCCCATTCATCCAGAAAACTTGCATTGTTTATGCTTACAGCTGGCTGTGGAGTATCTACGTTAGAGTTATCAATAGATTGCTGCGTCGATAAATTGTCATTTTTATTATTCAGTAGTATACCAGCCAGTACAATGACAGTAACAGCGATGATTAAAAGGAAAAGGAATCCTATCCAAGAAAATCCTGCGCCTTGATAAAATCCACCCATTATCTGCTCATGGCCAAAGCCGCTATGAGATCCCATACTTCCAGCTATGCTAGAACTAATTGACCCTGTGATAAGGACGGCTATACTACTAGCCACATGGAAAGTGAAACTAGTGGCTAGAACAATAGCGGCAATGATTCCACTCCAGAAAATACTTTTTCTTAATCTAGTATTCACTGTTTTATATCCTCCTTTCCTTTCGATAGTTGAAGTTTAGTAGACTTTGGTGAAAACATGGTGAAATGAAAAAACAAATAAAAAAACTTGCTAAACTCAAGTTTAGCAAGCCATTAATTTTTCTTACATTTTACCAGTATAAAATGGATAGAAGGTTTATTTTTCAGGTCTTTATTAGGCTCATCTATTTCTAATAGCTCTGCTAATCCATATCTTTCAAAATCCTTCTCAATGGAATCAGAATCATAAAAAAACATTTTTACTCCTTCCATAATCTCGAAATAGTCTTTATTTAATTGTTTACCTTTGCCGAACATTGGGGCTTTTTTTGAAACGGTTGTAAAAATCATATATCCATTTGGCTTTAACTGGTTGTAACAATCTTTAATAAACTTCTCTCTCTCCTGCTTATTTAATAAGTGTAGAAGTGCATGAGAAAATATACCATCATACAGTTTACTTTCAAAAGGCATATCAGTTACTGAACCATGAAATATAGTGTTATTAAGTCCATTTTGTCTTGCCAAATCTATCGCAGTATTTGAAATTTCTATTCCTGTAACTTTTATTCCATTTTCAATAAAAACCTTAGCGTTTCTACCATATCCAATCCCTGGTATTAGGATATCTTTAACATTCTTTTCAAGGAAAAAGTCCTTTGTTAAAATTGCAGAATCAGTAGGTTCAAATCCCCACATCGTTTGTTTTTCTATAAAACTTGATTCCCAGAATTCCATTAGTTGACGCTCCTTTATGATTTATTTTAAGAGATATTAATATTGTATTATAGATATAAAGAGTCTCTAATAACTATAATAAGCATTAACCTATTTGTAAACAATAATGAATTGTCTCCAAAAAAGCTCTACTTCATTTGAAGTAAAGCATACATTCAGTTATAGGAATAAAGCTTTAATAAAGCTATACATTAACTTTCTTTTTGACTAACACTTAATAATATTTCCTTAACATATCATATCTAAATAATGAGACTGATACTGCATAGATGATTAGAAACCTTTATCTATAAGTTACTGTTCTATTATTTGAATAAGGTTACCGCATGTATCGTTGAAAACAGCTATTGTGACTTTACCCATTCCTGTTGGTTCCATAGTAAATTCTACGCCTTTTTCCATTAATCGTTTATACTCTTTATGAATATCTGGGACACCAAACATTGTCGCTGGGATACCTTCAGCAAATATCTTTTTTTGATACTCCTTAGCCGCAGGATGGTTATTCGGTTCAAGTAAAAGCTCTGTACCTTCTTGCTCCTCTGGTGAAACAAGTGTGATCCACCTAAACTCTCCGACGGGCACATCCTCCTTGATAACAAACCCAAGCTTTTCTGTATAAAACTTTAGAGCCTTTTCTTGATCTTGTACAAAAATACTATTAACAATAATTCTCATATGTATTTCCTCCTTATTATTATAAAGTATTACTGTATTATATAGTAACAAACTGATTAAGTTTTAATTCTTCGAAACTTATATCATTCCTGCACTTACTGTGACATGTTTATAAAATCCTTCAAAAGCATATTGCTCTCTAACTATGTGGTATGCATCAGTCTTTTTCTCTTTCTCCATAATAATTTCAACACTAATAATATCAAACATACAATTGGAATAAACAGTTGGAAAAACAGATGAATATATAGCGGAACAATCTTTAAGCCAATAAAAAGATGAATAATGAAATTATTCATAAACACGACACTAATTATGTAAACAGTGAGCAGGAATGGTAAAATCATTTTTTGGTCTTTTTTCACTTTAAATATGCCTGCCAACCCTTGAATTCCAGCAAAAGAAAAAATACTTATTTTTATGAGGCCGCCTATAGTAAAAATTAACACTGCTAATAATTCCAAATGCCTAATAAAATTCAGAAAATTGATATGCTCTATTGTTTTCATAAATGGAAAGATAAAGAACTTTGCTAATTCCGCTGTTAAGAACCCGACATTTAGTATGGCTATAAGCATTAGTATGCTTCCTGAGATAAGGACAGCAAGCCACCCATGCTTTTGAAAGGAAGAAAAGGATTTTAAATATTGATAATAACAAAGAAAAACGATTACTTCACCAAATGGAAAGGTGATTAAAGTAGGAAAAACAGCTTTTAGGATTGGGGTATAACCATTTTCTAAAATTGGTCTTAAATTGTTTAAATGGAAGTCTTCTAGGAAGAAGATGGAGACGATAACCAATATAAGAAAAGCAATCGTCATAAAGGAAAGTGCTTCAGACGATCTGCCCAATGTTTCTATTCCTAAAAAACAAACATAGGCTACTAACAAAAGGATAGATAATTTAATTACCCAAGCACTAACACTCCATAACAGCACTTCATTAATAAAAAAAGCAAAATCTGCTGTCACCCGAGCAGCTAAATATAAAAAGTATAGATAGTATAATCCAGCGAAAAAAATACCTAAAGGCCGGCTAAATGCTTCTTGTAAAATACTTGTAAAGGTTTTGCCTGCACCACCTGTTCGATACAAGGCTACATAACAAAAATGGATAGCTATCCCGATTAGCGTACTTATTCCTATTGCAATCCAAGCATCTTTTTTCGCTTCCATTCCCATCCCTAATACAATAGAACTTCCCAACTGAAACAAAATAATCATGGATGCTAGTTCTAATGATCCTATCCTTTTGATCTCCATACCATCCACCTCTTTTGTCCTTAGGCTAATCACTTAAGTTAGTATCTCCGAAATTCCGGACTAATACTTTTGTCTTTATAGTAAATTTAGAAGTTGAAAATATTTCACTTTGCCATTTGTCCTCATACTTCTTCCAATTTACTTTATCCTCAATCCGAACAATATCTCCAAAACCGATAAAATCAGAATTCATTGATTGTGACTGTTCAAGTAAGTCTTTAAAGCTGGTTTCTATTTCTTTTTCCATTAGTTTTTCAACTTTTTTTATCCCTTCTGGTTTGGTAATGTCCATATTGCAATTCAGTTCGTCTAAATCCCCTGTTAACTCAACATTTATCGTAAATTTTGGTTTTCCATTATTTATCATGCCATGGATAGATGTCTTGGAATGAATAATTGTTAAACCGAACTCCTCCTTGTCATCATTATCAGTACAATAAGCGCTGAAATAACTATGTTTCAACTTATTTTTTATTAAGTAATACGTTCTGCTTTCGTTATCGTTTAACCAGCCGGCCTTTTTGTCTTCATTTAAAATGGTCAATCCTGAAAGCTCCAAATATGCCTTTGGAGAAGTAGTCTCCAAGAGGGCTTTTTCTTCTGCAGAATTTTCTTTTCCATATAAGACAATAGTGGGAATAATCCCCTCTTTTCCTCTTGAAAGAATGTCCGCCTTAAGCTGTGTAGGAACGATCCTTTGATGGGAACCCCAGTTGTCCTCTGTATTTCGAAGAGTTTTCACAATTTCACTGCCTGGAATATCCTCCATGAGTGAAATCACTTTTAATGCATCAGTTGCACTCATGTCCTTTGTAATTAAGATATCCAACATGGAACTTAATCCCGGTTCCCTTAAGATATAATTGAGTACATTATTTACTCCTTTTGTTTCAGCCACCTTCTCTCCAATTATGATTAATTGAACTTGTGCTGGACTTAATTGTCTAGAGATTTTTTTAGATACCATTTCAACCGCTTTCCCCATACTTTTCGCTTTAGCCTCATAAACAATGACCGGCATTTTATCGGTTGGATTCACAGGAGGCTGAGGGTTGATTACTTGTAAGGAAACTGCATAATTATCAGAATCCATATCTATTCCTAATGCATACACAAGGGCAATCTCATTTAATTCATTACGATTCAAATTGCCGAGGGAAAGTACAGCAACCAAGGAAAGGAACGTAATAATGCCTAATGTTTTCATAATCTCTATCCTTTGCTATTCTCTTTTTTTTCTAACAAATTCCTCATGCTGGAATTGATGTTTATTAGATAGTTTGTCTAATGGAAAGCGATAAATCGTATCCTTTTGATCTTTTAGGTTAAAGGGAAACAGTGGAGCAAAATAAGGAACACCAAATGAACGCAAATGATTTAAATGAAAAGACAATGCTAATGTAGCAAGAATAATTCCATATAAACCTAGAAAAGCAGCTATTATTATAAATCCATACCGCAGCGTCCGGACTGCTGTAGCTAGTGTCATTATTGGCGCTACAAAACTAAATATATAGGACATACTGACTACCAATAAGGTTGCAGGCTGTACTAAGCCTGCTTCTACAGCAGACTGACCAATTATTATCGTCCCTACAATGGATACGACAGAAACTAATCCCTTTGGTAATCGCAAGGCTCCCTCAATAATAATTTGGAACAGGAACATAAAGAGCAGTAATTCAATAACTAAAGGCAATGGTTTACCTTCCCTTTGAGAAGCAAGACTCAATACTAAATCAAAGGGTAAAAGACCTGGATGATATGTAACAAATGCCAAGTAGTATGCTGGAAGATAAATAGCTAATGCCAATGAAAGTATTCTGAGCAGTCTTGTAACACCGCCGTTCACAAAGTAATAATCATCAGGAGATTGTAAAAATTGCAAAAAGAGTGCTGGAACTACTAATGCATACGGTGTACCTTCGATGAGAATCCCTATTTTCCCATCAGTAATTTCCCCTGTGATGACATCGGGACGATCGGTTGTCAAAATAAGCGGAAACGGTGTGAGAAACTGGTCGCGAATATATTCTTCTATATAGTTTGCATCCAACACTTTACTCGTATTTATTTTTGCTAGTCTATTTTTTAATTCCGCTAATATTTTTTTATCTACTGTGTTTTCAATATAGATAACACAAATATCAGTATTCGTTTCGTTACCAAATGTATAATTCTCTAATCGCAGCTGTTCGTTTTTTATAGCTTTTCTCATGACTGCTATATTTGTCGCTAAATTTTCATTAAAGCCAATTAAAGGGCCCTTCGCGACACGTTGTCCTTCTGCTTCCGTTAAAGACCGTTCCTTCCAGCTAGAAGTGTCAACAACTAAAACATCTTCTATGTCTTCCAATAAAATTAACGTTTTTCCATTAAGTAATTCTTTTATTGCATCTTTATATATTTGGATAACAGATACCGACTTTACTTGTATGATTTCTTTTTCCATAACTGAGATTAGGTTAAATAATTGGGTAGTAGGAGAAATTTGCAGTAAAGGCCTGATGATGAAATTTTCGATATCGCTTTCTTGTACAATACCTGCGATAAAAACCAGCGAACAATCCAGTTTCTTATCGTGGAGATTAATTGTAATAGAACGAGTATTTAGGTCAGCTGGATCACCTAAAGATTTTTTTATATTATCAATACTTATACTCTTTAGGGTTTCTGCCATCCTAATATTCCTCCAAATAGTAATATATAGATAATTTTTTACTAATTTGCTTGTTATTATGTAGACTAAATATCTTAGAAATTCATTCAACAGCTTGTAATATCGTTTTCTTAATCTAATATGTCTGCTGTAAGTTCTCCTATCCTTTTTTATTTTATGGAAAGTCCATTTCATAAGAAATTGGAAGTTATTTAGAAGAAAGTAATTCTGTATCGTAAAATCGTAAATTTCTCCTTCTAAGACAGGTTTTAACCTGTCTTTTTAAATATCATTTTTCCCTACGCATTCTCAACTAAAAATCTTCTTTTCCTTTTCACCAAGTTTTCACCATTCCTTTATATAGTGATGATTGTGAAAAACAGATAAAGGAGAGAAAACATGAATTTTTTAAAACGAGCATTTTTAAGTGTTAAAGCAAGAAAGGGGAAAAGCTTGCTGCAGATCTTTGTATTTTCGGTAATCTGTGTACTAGTATTAGCAGGCTTATCTATTCAAACAGCAGCAAAAAAATCAAGTGACCTGGCAAGAAAACAGCTCGGTGCTGACGTTACTTTGCAAGTGGATATGGAAAAATTACGTGAGCAGATGCAGTCAGAATCATCTGAGGATGGTGGACGAGCTAAATTTCAATCTACTCCAATTGATGTTGAAGCGGCAGAAGAACTAACAACTTATGACCAAATTAAAGGCTATAATTTCTATTCATCTACTACTGGTTTAGCTTCTAGCTTTGACCCAATTGAAAATAGTACGAGTACTTCAACAGAGGAAGAAACGGAATCAACAGAAGGTGCTAGCAGAATGGGCGGCGGCATGGCTCAAGGGGATGTCAGTCTACAAGGTGTAACCTTTACTGATTCCTACACTGATTTTCTGGACAGCACGTCTGAAATTGTCGATGGAGAGCATCTAACAGATGAGGATATTGGCAAAAATGTAGCGGTTATTGAGCAAACACTTGCAGAAGATAATGATTTGCAGGTTGGTGATACGATTACTGTCACAAACCCGCAAGATGATTCCATTTCGATTGAATTAGAAATCAAGGGTATTTACGCTACTACTTCAACTGGATCTGACCAAGCAATGGACTTTACTGCAATGATTCCTTATAACAAAATTTATGTTCCATATACAGCAGCATCTGAACTAAAAGGCGCTGATTATGAAGGAACAATTGATAGTGCTACTTATTATATTGATGATCCAGCAGACATGGAAGCATTTGTTGCTCAAGCTAAATCAGAAAGCAGCATTGATTTTGATACATTTAAACTTGATGCAAATGATGATTTATATCAACAAATGGTAGGACCAATTGAAAATGTTGCAAGTTTCTCAAAAAATATTGTGTACCTTGTCTCAATTGCCGGCGCCATCATTTTAGGTTTGATTGTAATGATGTCAATCAGAGAACGAAAATACGAAATGGGTGTACTGCTTGCACTAGGTGAACAGCGCTGGAAGCTGGCTGGCCAATTTATCATAGAAATTCTCGTAGTGGCCATTCTATCCCTCGGTATAGCAACAGTAAGCGGAAACGCAGTCGCAAGTCAGGTTAGTGATCAGCTGCTGAACCAGGAGATTGCTTCAAGTGAAACAACCTCCACTCCGGAATCCTTTAGAGGGGGCGGCTTTGGAAAAGGAATGACAACGACTGCAGCCTCAACAGCGAGCGTTGAAACAATCGATGAGCTGGACGTCAGCGCTACAGGAAAAGACTTAGGATTATTGGCGATGATTGGGGCATTAATTGCCGTCATTTCAGCATTGCTGCCATCATTGTCCGTACTGAGACTGCAGCCTAAAACTATCTTAAGCAAACAAGATTAATATTAATTGATGGGAGATGGAATAATAATGAGTTCTTTACTAGCATTACAAAATATCAGTTATTGGTATAAACATGAAAATAAAAAAGTCGATATTTTAAAGAATATCAATGTGGATTTTAACAGAGGAATTTTCTATACGATAATTGGCCCTTCAGGCTCAGGGAAGACTACCTTCCTTGCCCTTGCCAGCGCCCTAGACGTACCTAAGGAAGGCGCTGTTCTATATGAAGGGAAAGACATAAAAAAAATCGGTCTTACTAAATTCCGCAATAAGTATGTATCAATTGTTTTCCAATCGTATAACCTACTTCCATATATGACTGCCTTGCAAAATGTAACAACAGCAATGGAAATTACAGGGTCAAGTCATAAAAACAAAAAAGATTATGCACTGGAAATGCTTCAAAAAGTGGGTATTTCTGCTGAACAAGCCCGACAAAAAGTGCTAACATTAAGTGGTGGTCAGCAGCAGCGTGTCTCAATCGCAAGAGCTCTCTGCTGTGATGCAGACCTTATTGTGGCTGACGAGCCTACAGGTAACCTTGATGAAACAACTGCTCAAGAAATTGTTGGAATCCTACAAGAACTTGCACATAATGAGGGAAAATGTGTAGTTGTCGTGACTCACGACCAGAATATTGCCCAAACATCAGATGTTGTTGTAAGGTTGTCAAAAGGAAGCTTTACTGTTACTTCTAACAATAAGGAAATGATTCATAGTTAACCATATGGCAAAAAGTACATCATGCACAATTGATGTACTTTTTTGTTTACTATGAAACCCCAGCAATAAATACGTTATTTTATTATTAATGTCTCACTTAAAACTAACCCTATTTAAAATTTTCGCTTTCTGATAATGAAAGATCGATTTCGAAAGCTCAAATATATTTCCATTAGTGAGCGACACTGTATTTTCAATAATCAAACAAGGATCTGCAATACTCAGATGCAGCAATTGGGCCGTTTCCTCGTCCATTAATTCACAGTTTATTACTTTATCAGCAAACCCGATGTTCAATCTTAAGTCATCGATTAAATATGTATATATGGATTGAATAGCAATTTCCTCATTTAAATAAGGAACGACATCCTTTTTAAAATAGCTGATTTCTATCGAGAATGGCTCTTTATTTACCATCCGGATACGTTTTGTATAATACAATTTTGTTCCTTCTTCACATTGAAGTCTTTCTGCCATCTCTTCATCTGCATCGATAACACGGAGTTCCAGTATTTTCGTCTCGATTGTTTTTGCAGGCAAATCTTTCGTTAATCCTCGCAAGCTGCCTAAATTAATATAATCTGTTTCAGACTTTTTCCTTAGAAACATTCCGCTTCCCTGCACCTGATAGATGTATCCTCGATTGACTAGCTGAGTAACTGCCTTCCTAACCGTGCTTCTGCTTACTTCAAATTGTTTAGCCAACTCTTCCTCAGTTGGCAGTTTTTTAGATTTATCAAATATGCCATCTCTAATATCCTGTTCTAAAGAATCTGCTATCTCTCTATATTTAACTGTCATATAATCTCCTTACAAATAAAATGATATGTATGATGTTTATGGTTCTATTGTAAACAATAATCCGTTTGATTAAAATGAAATTGTATTAAATTGGATAATAATCCTTATAAAAAAACCTCCTAACCAGGAGGTTTCTTATTGCTATTTATTACAGCTCTTCTCCTCTTGTTTCAATGATATGCTTGTACCAATGAAACGAAAGTTTTTTCTTTCTGTTTAAGTTGTCAGAATGATCAACATAAATAAAGCCGTACTGCTTCTTATAACCGTTGAGCCAGCTCAATAGATCGATGACCGACCATGCATAGTAACCTTTTAGGTTAATACCTTCTTCTATTGCCCGTTTAACTACCTTCAAATGCTCTTCAATATATTTAATCCTTGGAACATCAACTATTTCGCCGTCAATAATTGGATCTTCATCGCCAAGGCCATTTTCAGTCACATACATTTTTATATCTCCGTAGCGCTCTTTTAGCATATGCAAGCCATCAAGGAAACCTTGCGGCGAGATCTCCCAGCCCCACTTCGTATATGTTTTATTCTCCATTTTCACTGTGCGGTAATAACCGTCAAAAGAAGGATTACCTGGTGCTAGTGTGGACGATTCACGCGAATGTTCTAACGTAAGTGAGCCTTCTGCGATTTTCTCTACACGAATTGGCTGGTAATAATTTAAGCCAATAAAATCATTGTTCTCAGCATTTCTCTTCAATGTGTCTAATTCTTCTTCTGTCCAGCTTGGAGTCCATCCTTTTTCCTCTAATTGCTTAACAACATATGCTGGATATTCTCCTTTCAAAATCGGATCATAATACCAATAAGTCTCATACTCATTCGCATGCTGTGCAGCAATGATATTTTCTTGCTTTTCATCTACACTGTATGCAGGCAAAAATACATGCGTAATGCCGATTTCTCCATACTGCTTTAAACTTTTATACACTTCTACTGCTTTGGCATGGGCATAAAACACATAGTGTGTTGCCTGGAAGTATTTCTTCTCGTCATTTGTGATACCTGGCGGATGCGCGCCTTTTAAATAGCCTAATCCAGTAAACATGACCGTTTCATTGAAAGTAATCCAGTGTTTTACACGATCACCAAATGCACGGAAACAAATTTCTGCGTATTTTACGAAAGCATCTGCTGTACGTCTGCTCGTCCAGCCGCCATCCTCTTCTAAAGTGATTGGCAAATCCCAATGATACAGTGTTACAAACGGAACAATTCCGTATTTTAAGCACTCATCGATAAGATTATTATAGAATTCCAAGCCTTTTAGATTTACTTCTCCGTCGCCTGTAGGCAAGATTCGTGCCCATGAAACTGAAAAACGGTATGATTCAAGCCCCATCTCGGCCATTAATTTTATATCCTCTTTGTAGCGGTGATAGTGGTCAATAGCGACATCGCCATTTGTTCCCTCGAAAGTTTTGCCTGGTAATTTCGAGAACACATCCCAGTTTGTCATCCCCTTGCCATCTTCATTCCATGCTCCTTCCACCTGGTAAGAAGCAGATGCTGCACCAAATAAAAAATCATGTGGAAATTTCATTGTCGCCCTCCATTTTTATGCATATCTATCAAATTGATTGCTATGAATTAAATTTGTATGCATAAATTTATAAATCTATTATACCATTATTCCCGTGTTTGGCAATGGTGGTTACGAGACAACACGCTAACTATAATTTGGATTAAGACATACAAGGATATCCGCTTTTTTAGGGAATACATCAATTTAAATCTGTCATACATACACTTTGAATTGAATAACTTGTATCGTTATCATTTCTTCGACGGACATCTAGTTAAAGGATAAAGGGAGGGATCATATTGAGAGAGAAGGAAAAGAATCAATTCTATAACACGCCAAACAGAAACGTAAATGGCCGCACCCCGGCAGAATGGCAAGGTGATTTACCTGGCGCATTGCATTCAGAAACAGTTGGGGAAAGAGGCCCTGTTCTCGAACAAGATAGTATTCTTCATGAAACATTAGAAAATTTTATACACGAAAAGATTCCGGAAAGGCCTGTGCATGTGAAGGGCTATGGTGCTTTCGGCTATTTTCAGACCATTTATTCTATGAGCGATTATACTAAGCTTTGCTTTTTGCAGAACCCGGGGCAGCAGGTCCCCGTTACCGTTCGATTTTCCCTTGCAGTCAGCACGAAAGGCACGCCGGACACGTCCCGAAATGTAAGAGGTTTTTCTACAAAGTTTTATACAGATGAAGGAATTTTTGATTTAATCTGCAACCACATTCCTGTCTTCTCCGTCCGTGATGCCATTCGCTTTCCTGAATCAATCAAAGCCTTTCTTCCCTCTCCGGTAAATAACCTGATTGACCCAGAACGGTTTTGGAGTTTTGTTGCACGAGCTCCTGAATCAACCCATTTCGTTGTGCGATTATATTCAGATGCAGGGACGGTAAAAAGTTTACGCCATATTCCAGGCCATAGTGTTAGTACATATGTATGGAAAAATGCCCAAGGTGTGCGTCGCTATGTGAAATATCATTGGCTTCCATCGTCAGGAATAAAGTTTATCGACAGCAATGAGGCTGCACATTGGAACGGTGCAGATCCTGATATTGCCGGCAAAGACTTATTTGAGGCAATATCAAAAGGCAAGAAGGTTGAATATATCCTTTATGTTCAGCTTATGAATATGGAGGATGAGCAAAGACTTTCATATGATCCGCTTGATGATACAAAGGTTTGGGATGAACAGCAGTATCCTCTTATCCCTGTCGGACGCATGATATTAAACCGCAACCCAGACAACTATATGGAACAAGTTGAGAAGGTGGCTTTTTCTCCTTCCAATTTATTAGAAGGCGCTGAACTGTCAGATGATAAAATGCTGCAGGGACGTTCAAATATTTACTGGGATTCACAGCGGCACAGGCTCGGTCCAGGCTTTCGGAATATCCCAATCAATCATCAAAGTGATTGGGATACCTCCGACATTGTAACAAGCGGCAAAGGCAGACATGTAAATGGCCGGCTTCAACGGTCCGATATAAAAAAGCAAGACGATTTCACACAGGCAGGACAATATTTCCATACTCTTCCTCCCATGCAGCAAGATCACTTAGTCCAAAATCTCGCCAATGACCTTGCTGGAATATCAGATCAAACAAGAAGCACTGTTCTTCAATACTTATATAATGCCTCGTCAAACTTAGGAGGAAGAGTATTGAAGCAAATTGAAACGCAAACAAAGTCTTAACATAGTAAAGGGTGCTAAATCTAAGCACCCTTTACTTATTCAGTTATCTTCCAAATTAAGCCGATATGAATTGTCAAAAAGACACCCACTATTATAAGAAACAGATTTGCAAGCAATATATAGTAACGCCCATTACGATCCACAAGCCTGCCAATATTTATGGAACTGCATGCCACTTCTACTGAATTTCCATTAGAACAATACAAAAAGGGTGCTCCAAATCTGAGCACCTAAAAGAAATAATAATATGATGATGGATCCAAGCGCTTATGAAAGCTTCTTGAACTGAGAATGGACGATATCCTCAATATGATTATATGAATAACCGAATTTTAAGCAACGGCAATAGCCCAGTACCTTTGTCTTTCCTTCTATACTTACAGCTTCCGCTCATTCATTTTATTGGTTTTTTGCATTTTTTGCTGCGTCAAAAGCCTTATTTACTTGATGGAGAAGTACTGAGTCATTTAGCAGCTTATATCCTGTAGCCGCCAGTGCCTTTGCGCCCTTGATAATTGCTTTATTGCCAACATCCGAACGAGCTGCTTCTCTGAATTCGTTTGTATGTGCAATTAAATCATCAGGACCTATCTTAATATGCCCGTGAGCAGTCGGCACCTCATAGCTGATGTTACCAGCATCTGTTGAGCCTTTTCCAGTTGATTTTTCCAATGAAACATTTTCGCCAACTGTTTCTAGTTCCCCTTTTAGGATATCATCCAATACTGAATTAAGGACAAAATCCTTGACCTCATTTTGAAATCTTTCGACTTTTACTGTCGCACCTGTTGCCAGAGCAGCTCCATCTGCAATGGCACGGACCTTAACTGCAACTTCTTCTGTTTTTTTCCACGAATCAGCTCTGATAAAAAAGCGAGCAGATGCATATTCGGGAATAATATTAGGAGCATCGCCGCCATGTGTAATAATTCCATGTATCCGCACATCAGAAGTAACCTGCTGCCTTAAAGCGTTAATACCAGTAAATAGCTGGATGACAGCATCTAGTGCATTAATACCTTTTTCCGGCGAGCCTGCAGCATGTGCCGCTCTTCCGTAAAAATGAAAATCAAGGGGATCAACAGCAAGTGTTTCACTCGTCAATGAAGTTTTCCCAGCTGGATGGAGCATTAAGGCAACATCGACATCTTTTAAGTAGCCATGTTTCACAAAGCTGCCTTTAGCACTTCCATTGGGACCTCCCTCTTCCGCAGGAGTTCCGAGAACAAGGACACGGCCGCCTGTTTCTGACAGTGTTTCGGCAAGTGCAATGCCTGCGGCCACACTAGTAGTTCCAATAATGTTATGACCGCAAGCATGACCTAGGCCTGGAAGAGCATCATATTCTGCAAGA
>Ga0209463_1000368_pt1 | contig 38536 bp, 33 predicted proteins | sample AgamicMgSfrz_FD_187169 | JGI IMG/M metagenome (GOLD analysis project Ga0209463, IMG submission 187169) | Agave microbial communities from Guanajuato, Mexico - Mg.Sf.rz (SPAdes) (version 2) | ecosystem: Host-associated > Plants > Phyllosphere > Phylloplane/Leaf | place: Guanajuato, Mexico...
TCACAGCTAAAAGTTAAGGGCAAGAAATTGGTAATTTATTCTTCAATTCTATCTTTCAAAAATATGTGTTAGTTTCGAGCAGTCTATGTATTATCTCTATCCCTGGAGTACTTGCTATGATACAACCTTGGGGAAAAGTCTCCCGCACTGGGTTCTACTTTTTATTTTTGGGGATAACACTGAGGATTGCAGCTTTCTTCTATGTAGAAAGGACACTCGGGTACTGTAAACACTGTCAGAGTGGGACATAGAGTACCACCAAAAACGAAATTTCGTTCTAATTTACAATGAAAAATTCATTTTGCTTTGTTTAGCTTGATGGATATTCGGTCTCACTACATCGCTATCAAGTTAAGAAATACATTCTTCCCCAAAACGAAAAAATAAGTTTCCCTCTATCAGAAATACACAAAATTTTCATCCTGGGGTACCATCACATCGCTATCAAGCTAAGCTCATACAACGTCAATTATAGTAGAGATTATTTCTTTTTTCTAAAGGCTACGTATAGGGAATTTAAAGATTTGCATACGAAATAAACCCTAATGGGTTTCATTTTTTTGATTTAAGCCGCTTGATTATCAGACATGGTACAATTGTAAACGACACCTAATATATCAAAGACTGTTTTCTTCTCATATCTATGAGATTTTCGCCCGTTTTGCTGTAGGAGATTGAACAAGCGAATTAGAATCTTTGATAGCTCTTGGGTGTCTTTTTGTATAGCTTGAAAAAGAAGAAGAAAGTAATCTTTAATCATATATATGGCCTTATATTCACTCATTTCTCGCTTCTTTTTTCTAAGAAGTAATTGCCGCATTTGAAACATGGTAGAAGAACAGAGTAGAATGGCAATCAGTTGCCCGTACAAATGGCATTCCAATCGTTCTCGTTTTATCTTTTTACAACGATGAATATGAAAGAATGATTTCCACGTTTTAAATAAAATCTCAATTTGCCAACGTAAAGAATACCAATCATGTACTTGTCCCATTGGGACAATATCTGTAGGAGTATTTGTCATATATACATTGATACCGCTAAGTCGTTTACTACGAGGAGAATACTTCATCCCTTTCTTTTTTTCTCTTACCGTTTGATCTTGTAATCGTTTTTGTTGTTGTTCTTTTGTTAGTCGATGAATAATCACACGAGTTGGGACTTTATCAGTCATTCCTACATAAGCGTTGGATATTTCGCATGTTTGTCTTGGCTGAAGAGAGTTCATTAAAACCTCCATATCTATCTGGATATACTCTGTACCTTTCTTGATTCTGCCATCTTGAAAATAATCAGGGTTAGGATTTTTTTGATAAATACGAGTATTCGATTTGATACGTGAGATATAGTAAGCCTTTTTCTCTTGTATATGTTGAAGATCTTTCAAATGGAAATAGCCTAAATCTCGGATACATAAATCATTTGCTGTAACAGTTGGGACACACAGGGAACCGTAGGTTCGATCATGTTGTTTACCTGGACCTGTATGAATATGAAGGAATTAACCACTTAATAGATCATACTCAAGCTGAATCTTCACCCCCGCTGTATGGCTGCATCCTCCTGCACCCGGATAAACGGATGAAAAGGGATCTGGGAGCTGAAATGCAGTTGAATCTAAAATACGGATACGCTTGAAAATAGAAGTATATGGAGAAGAAATTGGCATAGATAAGGCCAATTTTTGATTTAGTAGTTCAGCTAGTATGTGTTGTAAAAATTGGACGGCTGCTTGATTAAATCGTTGATTCAGTCCTTCAGGACTGATGAGTACTTCTGTTGATGCTTCTAAACAGCTAGACAATTGAGTTAAAGACGTCGTAGCGACATTTTGGCTTACCCATACACATAAAGCTACTAAATCTTTTGCTTGGTACTTACTGGATCTTTGTACAAAACCAACATTTCTAGCAAGGTCCCGTAAGGTATTTGGAGATAAAAAACTTTGAATCTCTTGAGCAAATAGTTGTAATTCGTCAGACAAAGAAACAGACATACAAAAACGCCATCCTTTCCTATGATTCTACAGAAAGAATAGCGTATTTTTTCATTTTAGGGGGATTTTTGAAGAAGGAATTAATAGTATTAATAGAATATGTAAAAATACTCCGCTATCTAGTGAACAGTTTTATACTTTCCGAACAATAGCCAAATAAATGGATGATACTATACTTTGAATAAAAAACACAAGCATTACATAATAAATAAAATATTCCTTATCTATTAACTTAAATATTGCTACTAATGCTACTCCAATTAATATACCAACCGTTAGAACAGTATAAGATAATGATTTAATTTTAAAGATGAACATTTGCCCTCTCTCATCTTGTGACTCCATCCGACGTTCAAATGTAATTTTGTAAATTTCTGCAATAAACACCAATACTACTAACACACAAATTACAATCGTAGCAATATTAACCATTATTCATCCTCCTCATATTTAAATACATCAGTTATCTCTTTCTCAAGTGAATTAGCAATTTTGAAAGCTAAAATCAAAGAAGGGTTATATTTATTTTTTTCTAAAGCTACTATAGTTTGTCGACTGACACCAACTGCATCTGCTAATTGTTGTTGAGTCCATCTTTTTTCAGCTCTTCCTACTACTATATTATTTTCAAGCATGTCATTCCTCTCTTCTATTATACAGTTATATTAACGTAATAGTAATATGTTTTTTACAAAAAGTAAAGAATATATTACATCAAACCGAATAACACATTATATGTTTCGCCGAAAAAACGTGAAAATTATACGCTATTAAATTTATCGAGGGGTCTGCAACATGCCCACCAACTTAAGCAAACAAATCCACCTCCTAACGAAAAAATGAGCTTTTTATTACAAATTAGCATAAAATTTCGTTCATATGAATGAAAAAACTCTTAAAATACTTTGTTTCCTTAAAAATGAGCATACCAAATAAGCCTCAATCAATCCAATTTTAAAAATTATGCAATTTTCTTTTGTTTTCCAATTCACTATAATCATAGACAACACCTTTGATAGTTCTTGGGTGTTTTTTTGTATAGTTTGGAATAGAAGAAAATAGTCTTTAATCATATATTTGGCTTTATACTCACTAAATGCATCTAAATTTAAATCTGGAGAGGATTGGGTTTGTGTCTCGTACAGAAAAGGAGATATAATGGCTTTGTCTTCGAAGTCCTATTGGTTAAAATCTCCATGAACCGTTTGAAACCCTTCAAATACTATTTGCTGTTAATAAGTATTTAAAGTAGAAAATGAATTTGTTTGTCACTTTTATCTTCTCATTTTTTATATGAAATTTTTCGGGAAACTAATTTTAATGACTTAGTTCAATCACAATGATATGTATATATTTAGTTTTTAAGAAAATAAACATTATAGTAGGTCTCGTATTTTTTAATAGAGGGCTTAATTAATAATGTGAAGTGTGAAATGAAAAAAGATGATGAGGGTAGACCTTCATTTCATATGAGCAGATATGTATAAAAATTAGGAAGAAATGGGCAGAAAATAATAATATTCAAAAGTTAATACAAAAGAGTGTGATGAAATGATAACAAAAATAAGTAAGCGCAAATTTCAATATTTTATAATAATATTTTCTCTTTTTATTAGTGGGTATCTTATACATTTAATTCTTAAATATCCTGAGATTGGTATAAAATTAAATTCAGATTATACCATAAGTGAAGTGTCTAGATTTACTTGGGCAGATAAGAATGGGGTACAAGTTGGAGATAAGATTGAAAAAATAGACGATAAATTTCCGAGTCAGCACTTTACAGTTAAATCATACCATGCAATTGAACAGGCAAAAAAATTATCTATTAATAGTGGTGGGCAGATAAAGGAATATAGTATTCAATATGCTGCTTACAGTAAGCAGCTATTTTATCAGTTATTAATACCAGTTGGATTTTATATAATATGTACTTGTATGGCTCTGTATCTTTTAATATTTGTCCCTAACATGAATGAGAGTATAAATGATTTATCATACTTTTTGGTTGCACTTGGAATGAGTTTTATTAGCATTATAGCTGCACAACGAAAAGATGAAATTACCTTTATAATAGCATCTATATCATTAGTTTCTTCTTTTACTTTTTTTATTAGATTTATGAAATTGTATTTTAGACATAATCAAATAAAATTTTTAACAAGAGGACAATTGAGAGTTTTGGATACATTGACGATAGCACTTATTCTTTCAAATATAGTTGTCTATATAAAATTTAATGAGATTTCCAGAACATTTATTATCCTTTTAAGTGTTACTTTGTTTCTACTGACTGGCTACCTTTTAATAAGATTTTATGTGAAAATTAAACATAGTAATCATTTTAAGTTTATGAAGATTATTGTGATGAGCTTTTTCGTTTCTGCTGTTCCATTTATTTCTCTATTTTTAATTCCTAATATCGTATATGGAAAAGAAATGATAAGTAGTGAAACAACTGGAATTTTCTTTTTGTTTATTCCAATTTATATTTTTTATTTGGTAGTTTCAGGTGATTTGTTTGATGCTAAATTTATGATCCAACGAATTTTATATTATATTTCGTTGTCGAGTGTTCTTACTGGATTTTTAACGATATTAGGTATTTTTCTATTTAATGACCAAACAGATCACATATTGGACACAATTCGCTTTAGTTGTATTACTTTTATTTCGACAGTCTTATTTTTATTTATAAAAGATTATTTAGATTTTAAACTAAGAAAAAGTCTATATCATCATCAGAAAAATTATCAATTGAGTTTGTATCGATTTTTATATCAAGCAAAACATGAATATAAATTATCAAATTTGATTTATAGTATACAAAGAGAGTTTTCTGATGTATTGAAAATTGAAGATATATGTTATGTAGAAATAAATAAGCAGAATAAATCTATTCATGTACTTGAGAGCAAACATGTTCCTCAACAACAATTGTTAGAAAGTTTATTAGAGTTTCAACTTGATACATATAAAGTTGGCTCTATGATAAAGTTAGAAGGATATTTTGGATTTGTTCTATCCACAACAATAGAAAAAATGATTATCTTATTATGTAAAAATGATGAAAAAGAAACGCTAAATGTCGATGAAATTGTCTGGATTGAAACCCTTTGTAATTATACAGATTTGTTACTAGAATGTTCCAATCAAGTTGAAGAGGTATTAAAGCAATTACAAGGTTTACAAGATGTTGAGCATCCTCCAATGTGGTTATCACGGCTTTTGTTCAAGTTATCAGAAAAAGAAAGGGCGAATCTCGCAAGTGATATACATGATGGAGTCTTACAAGATCAAATTCGTTTAGCAAGAAAATTTGAATCTTACAATAAATGTTTCGAAGATGAAGAAGTGAAACACATACTTTATCAAATAAAAGAAGAATTACTCGATCACATTCATACGATTCGAGAAACATGTAACAATTTAAGACCCCCTTTTTTATATGAATTAGGAATTAAACAAGCCTTATTAAACTTATTCAAACAAATTAATTTAAAAGCTACATTCTTTTTTTATTATGACATTCCTGAACATATTGTTGTGCATAGTAAAGAACATGAACAAGCGATTTACCGGATTATACAGGAACTATTAAATAATGCTTTGAAACATTCGAATGCTTCAAATGTAAGTATAAAATTATATCAAAAAGATAATCACTTATTCTTAACCTATAAAGATAATGGTATAGGTTTAGATTTAAAGCATTTTAAATATTCCTATAATACCCTAGGATTGTCAGGAATTATAACGAGAATTCAGAGTCTTGGTGGAGAGACAAAAATAGAATCAAAACCTGGCGAAGGTTTGCATATATTTGTGAAGCTTTAGGGAATATGATAATGCAAAGAGTAGTGAAAGGATGAGAGATATGCTATCTGTACTAATAGTAGACGACCATGTAGCAGTAGGTTTAGGAACAAAAGCATTAATCGAAAAATATGATGATATAAATGTAGATGTTTTAAACGATAGCATTAAGGCAGTAGAAGTACTTAGAGAAAAAAAGTATGATGTTTATTTGATTGATTTACAAATGCCAAACATAAATGGTTTAGAGCTTTCTAAGCAAATATTAAGAATACATCCGGAAGCGGCTATTCTTATTTTCACTGGATATGATGTAATATCACACTATAATTTATTAATAGACAATGGAGTTCTTGGTATATTAAGTAAGACGTATTCTGAAGAACAGATTATAGATGCAATTCGACGTGCAGTAAAAAAGGAAGTAATTTTACCATACCAGCTTATCCAGCAGTTAAGAATAAAAGAGAATGTATCAAATATAACTGAAGAAGAGCAAATGGAAGATGTAGTCTCCTTAACTGAAGATGAAAAACAAATTTTAATGGAAGTAAGTAAAGGAAAAACGAATAGAGAACTAGCTGAATTTTTACATTTAAGTCAAAGATCTGTTGAGTATAAATTAACCAGTATATTTCATAAATTAAAAGTTTCTTCTCGAATGACCGCTGTTCAGAAGGCAAAAGAGTTAAATATAATTGCTTTTCTCGATTTGTAAATACAGCTTCATAATATTTAGTAGTAGATGGAAGGTAGAAAAAGATGTCCTGTTCCGAGTTTATTTGGAGTGGGGCATCTTTTTCTATTTTGCATTGAAAATGCTTTATCCTTTATCCAATAAGGTGATCCATATCAGTATATACAATATGATGGAGAAGTTAGGAGTTACGTATTTTGCGTGGTACCGCAAAAATTTTACGGTTATGGAATATCATTTTTCGTTTTGTGATGTTTGGGCAATTAATATAATTGTATTAGGTTGATCTTATGTAAAGGATAAGGGCTCTTATCTAAGCATTATATAGAACAGTACCTAATCTTTTTTAGAAGTACAGAGTAATAAGGTGAATAAGGATAGCATTAAATAGATATCCTTATTCGCATGGTAAATATGTTTTTAATTTCATCCAGTTATGTGAGAAGACTGTATGGTGTAAATAATTCATCGGATGACCGGAAAAACAGATTTAAACAACCGTTAATATCTGTAAGTGTGGTAGTAATTTCAAACTAAAGGTTGGAAAGTTAAACATTTTATCATCATAATAAGCGAGGAGGGGTAGCGCTTTGAGAAGAAAAATAAAAAAAATTCGCAAAATATGTATAGCGAGCGGAATCATATTTGCTCAAGCTAGTACATTAGGCGCCCTTTCAACACCTGTTTATGCAATCACAGATAATCAAGTGTCAGATTTCATGATAAAAGCCAATCAAGATCAGATAAAGACAGGCGAGAATATCACACTCGCAATAAAAGGGGGGCATAATCAAGGAGAAGAGATTGAAGTAGCGATACCTGACAGTCTGAAATTTAATGAAAAAGAGACAGCAAAGCTAAATGAAAAGAATGGTGCAATTGAATCAATTCGCATGAAAGATCAATCTGTTTTACGAATTAAAAGAAGTCCAGAAAGTTCTAAAATAGGAGAGTTATTTTTAGTTCTTACAGGAGAAAAAGCTGGACAATACACCATTACAGCAAAGATGAAACGAGAAAATAAAGAAATAGAGACGAAAACCAGTGTTTTGACTATTTTTGAAAATGTAAAAGAAAATACGAAACAAGCTGCTCAGAAATCAGAAGGAAATGAGTCAGAAAAAGCAAAAGAACCATTACAACCTGAAAAACAGGAAGAAAAGGCAGCAATTACTGAAGTGAAAGAAGAAGCAGCAAAGGGAAAACAAAAAAGTTCTACTATGCCATTGCATGAAGCGCAGTATGCTGTTACCAATGGTGGTTCCGTCACAAAATCAAGTTATTTTAAAGATGCTAATACCGCGATAATACCTGCGGACAATGCATTTATGATTAGGCGCACTCCTGAAACAAAAATGATAGCCTCAAGTGGATATATAGAAAATGGGTATTTATTGGTTGATGCAGAAAACCCAACAGGATCAATTACACTCGCAAATGTAGGCTATTACAAAAATAAGAAAGTAACGTTAAAAATTTCTATGACTAATAAAAGTAAATCCTGGAGTGCAGTATCATTTTCGGATAAAGATGGATATTTTTTAGGTGTAGATGTAGGGGCGCGTGGGGAAAAAGGAGTTGTTGATATAGAGTACTCTTTTTTTGATGATGAGGGAAACCCACTTCCTATAAAAACATCATTGAATTATAAAGGACTAAATAGAGCTAAAACTGTTTCTATTTTTGATTTTGAAAACAAAATAGAAAATATGTATGCTCTTGAGGATACCTCTATTCAATATGACATATTGGGTTCAGGAACTTATACGTTTCGATCTGAAGAAGGTGGTTACCATGACAATCAACAAAAGATAACTTTTACAACAAAGGAAATTACGAATTTAAAGCTACAGATAGCGAATCGAGAATCTACTACATCTTCTTTAGAATACCTAAGGCAATTCCTTCCAAACGTTGATATTCCAGGAATAGAGGCGAAAAATCAATCGTTTCAAGTTGCTAATGATCCCAATATAGGTTCTAACTTTATACAAACGATTCCTTATTTAAACTCAGGGAGATATATGAATCAATTATCGTATGTTGTCAATGCTGATATAGGTAATCAATATGCGAAATCGAAATGGATTGTTACAAATCTACAGGGTGAGGATTGGACGAACGGATTTACGTTCCAAAAGAATCCAGATGGCACGACGACGATTACAGCTAAGCCAGAGACATTAAAAAAATCCGCTTTTTATGATAATGTGTATCTTTTAAAAGAACTGTATGATTTTGTTGGAAGCGAATCAAATTTAGTGGATAAAGGTAGATTAACCCCAACGAATCAATATCCAATTCATTTTCAAGCATCTCAAAGTGTTAATGGAGACGGAAATCATGCAAAAACAAGTGGAACAACGCTGATTAACTATTTGAGCCAAGTACAGGTACAGCATATAGATCAGGAAACGAAACAGCCCCTTCCAAATGTACAAGATACGGTGGTAGAGGGGATTATAACAGATCCATTTCATGTGAATCCGATTACGATTCCGGGATATCAAGTGGTAAAGAATCAGCCGATAACAGGTATCTTTTTACCTGAAAAACAAATGTTGTCGCACCTATATACTCCAGTGAAAGCAACTTTAGAAGCAAATGATTTTTCAACTGTAATTGGGAATATCCCAACAGATCAAGAGGAAATTAAAAAATTTATCTTGAAAGAGGCAAAAGTGAAGGCTACAGAGTTGCCTAATAATACCGATATCACCAATCAAGTAAAAGTTAAGGATACTGGTGATCTACACAATGAAATTGGAAGTTATGTAGTGACTTTGGAGGTGATGAATGTAGAAAAAGAAATTACAGTAAAGGTGATGGAGGGAAATTTAGAATTGCTTTCAGTACCGGAAAAAATTTCTTTTGAAGCAATAAAAATCCCATCTAAAGAACGGGTATTTAATCGAAATGGCGATCAGGGAGAGATTATAGTTGCAGACAAGCGTGAGAATAGAAGTGAATGGAATTTGTATGTCAAACAAGTGAAACCATTATCTTCAAATGAGAATGATGTGTTATCAAATGCACTGGTATATACGCAAAATGGCGTTGATATGGTATTGAATAATCAAAACTATTTAATACAGAGCCAAATATCTCCTGATTATAAAGATGTACATTTGAAATGGAAAGATACAGAAGGAATTCGATTGAAGATTCAGCCAGGACCGAATGTCAAAGCCAATACAAGATATCAAGGGGAATTAGAATGGACCTTAACAGATACTCCAGTTTAAAACTATATATCTAACTAATGCAATTTTGAAGATATATGATATATGTGTGAAAAGGAGATGGAGTAATGGCTACATTCAAAAAAGCTATATTTGTAATGATACTAATAGGTATATTAATACCATTGTTTGCATCTTACGAAACAGCAAGGGCAGAAGCAATGAACTCTAAAGCAGGAATCAAATTTTCAAATAGCTATATGCCAGATACAAAGGTGGACCCGTCAGTTATACCAGATGGTTCTCCTTTGCCCGATACTTCATCGGATAGCCAGTTGGATAAAAAAATACTTCCTAAGACTGGAAATAGTTTGTCTATTTCCTATATATACATAGGGGTTGGAAGTATATTAATAGCTTTAGTTATTTTGATAGCTCTTGCAAGAAATAATAGGGAAAATAGAAACGAAAGTTTCTATCATATAAAAACATATTAATGGAGGTAATTTTATGAAACTAAAAAAAGTAGCATTAGCAGGAGTGTTATCCTTTTCGGCTGTATTAGCAGTAGGAGCACCAGGATTTGCGGATGAAGTAGGAACAATGAATTCTAAAACAGATGTTTCTTTTACAGTAAGTGAAGATCCTACAAACCCAGTGAATCCAGTTGACCCAGGTACTGAAGTAGGTCCTAAGGATCCAAATGACCCAAATGATCCACATGAACCAGGTACAAAAGGTCCATTAAGTATCGATTATGTATCAAACTTCCACTTTGGTAAACAAGCAATGTCAGGTAATGACAAGGTGTATACAGCTCAACTAGATAAAGTGAAAGAAAAAGGGACAGACGGCAAAGAAATAGAAGTGCCAAACTATCTACAAGTGACAGATAATCGTGGTACTAATAAAGGATGGAAAGTAACAGTAAAACAAGATGGTCAATTTAAAGCGGGGAATAATGAGTTAACAGGTGCAGAGCTCAAGTTAAGTAATCCAGTTGCAAATTCTACAATCGATAAGAAATATGCTCCAAAGGTAGAAACTGTAACATTAAATCCGAATGGAGATACACAACCAGTAGCGATTGCACAAGAGGAAACTGGTATGGGGACATGGGTAACTGCTTATGGTAAAGATGCTGTACAAGGTGAAAAAAGTGTTACGTTATCTGTACCAGGTACAACGGCAAAAGTAAAAGATTTACAATATGAAACAACATTAATTTGGGCTTTAGAAGATACACCTCAATAAATCAAAATAAAAACAAAAGAGGAGAGAAATGAATTGAAATTGAAAAAGGCAGCAATAGCAGGAGTGTTATCCTTTTCGGCTGTATTAGCAGTAGGAGCACCAGTATTTGCAGACACTGATGGAACAATGAATTCAAAGTCATTTATCAAATTTGAACAAAATACAAATCCAGTAGACCCAACGAATCCGATTAACCCAGGTGAAGTAGTAGACCCTACAACAGATCCAAGCAATCCTGATGATACTCACGAACAAGGAACACAAGGCCCATTAAGTATTGACTATGTATCAAACTTCAATTTTGAAGAACAAAAAGCTTCTGGTAATAACGAAGTGTATTACGCTAGCTTAGATACAGTTACTAGAAAAGGTACAAAAGAGAAACTGGAAGTACCAAACTATGTACAAGTGACAGATAATCGTGGAACAAATGTAGGCTGGAAGTTGACAGTTAAACAAAATCATCAATTTAAAACTGTGGATGATGCAGAATTAACAGGAGCTGCTTTAACGCTAAAAAATGGTACATTAAGTTCGGCTTCTGGAAGCAATGCGCCAAAAGCTGAGCAAAATATTACTTTAACTCCAGGTCAATCATCTGACGTTGTTACTGCCGAAGCAGAACAAGGTATGGGAACATGGGCAAATGCTTTCGGCAAAACAGCAGATGAGGGGAAAAAAAGTATCGAATTAAGCGTACCAGGTAAGACAAAAAAAAATCAAACACAGTACACAACTTCATTAACTTGGGAATTAAAAGATACACCAATGTAATAGTGTGTTATGTAAAGAAAGTAAGGAAAAGGATAAAGAAGGGTTTTCTGTCTTTATCCTTTTAATTTTATATAAAAAATAAAGAATATGAAAGGGATATAACATGAAATGTATGAAAAAAGTAGTATGTAGTTTATTAATTATAGTATTTCTATTAGATATTACAAGTATTCCTACACATGCAGCAGAAATGAAATTTGCGGTAACTGCAGTGATTCCAGAAAATCAAATTGATAAAAATCAATCATACTTTGATTTGAAAATGGAACCGGGACAAAAACAAACTATTCAAGTACAAATGAAAAATGATACGGATAAAGATGTTATTGTGGAAACGCATGCGAATACAGCGATTACAAATAGTAACGGGATTGTTGATTATAGTTTGATTGAACCTAAATTTGATAACACTCTGAAAACTCCATTTTCTAAGATTGCGAAAGTACAAAAAGAAACAAAAATACCAGCAAAAAGTACTGTTACGTTAGATGTGAACATTGAAATGCCAAAAGATTCATTTGATGGTGTTATTTTAGGTGGGTTGTACTTTAAAGAAAAAGAGGATGAAAAATCAAAAAGAAAATCTGATAACGTACAGATTGAAAATAAATATGCATATACAATCGGTGTTGTTTTAAGAGAAACCGTAACAGAAGTGAAACCAGATTTAAAGCTGAATGAAATCAAACCAGGACAAGTGAATGCACGTAATGTCGTCACAGCAAACTTACAAAATATAAACGCAGCGATGTTAAAAAATTTAAGTGTAGATGCAAAAGTATACACTGAAAAAGGAAAAAGTGTTTTACATGAAACAAAAAAAGAAGGTTTGCGTATGGCACCAAATTCAAACTTTGATTATGCAATCAGTTGGGATAATAAAGCGTTAGAACCTGGAATATATCGTTTAGAGATGAAAGCAACAGATGGAGAGCAAAAATGGGAGTGGACGAAAAAATTTAACATTAAGGGGGGAGAAGTAAGCAAGTTAAATGAAACAGCAGTTGAAGCACAAAAAGATTATACAATGTACTACATTGGAGGGAGCATTTTAATAGTTATTCTCCTATTAAGCTTCATGTTCTGGTTAGGAAGACGTTCTCAAAATAAAAAGCAGTAAATTATTCTTCTATTAATATCTTTGAGTAGCATGAAAACTTTAAAATATAAGTTGAAAATTTAAAAGTTTATCATCGTAATAAAGGGGAGGAGCGTTTTGAGAAGCAGAATAAGAAAATGTTGCAAAATATGTATAGCGAGCGGAATCATACTTGCTCAGGTTAGCACTTTAGGTGCTTTTTCACCAACTGCTTATGCGATGACAGATCAGAAGTCTGAATTAAAAAATACAGAAAAGGTAGAAACAGTTGGAGGAAATCAACAAATAGAGTTAGTAGGAAACCAGAAAGTTTCTCAGACACAATTGACTGAAGTGAAACATGCTGTTATTAATAGCGATTCTGTTGCAAAATTAAGTTGTTTTAAAGATGCTATGACGGAAGTAGTACCTGCGGATAATACTTTTATTGCGAGGTTTACTCCAAAGACAAAAGTGATTGTAACAGATGGTATTCGTACTAAATATGGAAATCTAGTTGTTGATAAATCAAAAAAAACGGGATCCGTAACCTTTACAAATATAGGGTACTATAAAGGGAAATCAGTAACATTAAAAGTAAGTTTGCAAACTCAGAGTCCAGCTGAATCATGGATTCATATCGACAAAGATTCACCAGGATTTTTAGATGTAAAATTGGGGGATCAAGTTGATGGTTCTAAATCTTCAGTAGATATAGAATATTCATTTTTTGATGAGGAAGGAAATCCCCTTCCTGTAAAAACTACTTTAAATTATCGAGGTGTGAACCGTGCGAAATATTTTTCTATTCATAATTTTGACCAAATGGTTGAAAATGTGTACACCTTAAAAACATCTCCTATTCGTTATGATATACAAGACAATGGAACATATCGATTTTATTCTAGTGTAAAAGATTGGCATGGGGACCCACAAAAACTTACTTTAACCACAAGGGAAATTACTCATTTAAAGATGAATCTGGAGAATCGAGAATCCTCAGAATCTGAAGTAATGTACTTGACAGAATTCTTCCCAAGGGTTGAAATGCCGAAAGTAGAGGCGAGAAATCAAGTATTTCAAGTTGCAAATGATCCTAATGTAAGTGCAGAATTTATGCAGACCATTCCCTATTTAAATAAAGACAGACATATGAAACACTTATCTTATATTGTCACTGCTGAAACAGGGAACCAATATGTGAATACAAAATGGATTGTGAAAGATATTTGGGATAAAGATTGGACGACAGGATTTACCTTCACAAAGAATGCATATGGTACGACGATTACTGCCAAGCCAGAGACATTAAATAACCAGGCTTTTTATGATAATGTGTATTTTTTGAAAGAAGTGTATAGCTTTGTTGGAAGCGAATCGGCACCAGTGGATAAGAAAAAACTCACACCGAAGAATGAGTATCCAATTCATTTTGAATTATCCCAAAGTGTTGATGAGAATTCAAGTTATGCAAAAACATCTGGAACAACGCTTATTAACTATATGGGGCAAGTACAGGTACAGCATATAGATCAAGAAACGAAACAGCTCATTCCAAATGTACAAGATGCGATGGTAGAGGGAATTATAACGGATCCATTTCATGTGAATCCGATTCCAATTCCAGGATATCAAGTGGTAAAGAATCAGCCGATAACAGGTATCTTTTTACCTGAAAAACAAATGTTGTCACACCTATATACTCCAGTGAAAGCAACTTTAGAAGCAAATGACTTTTCAACTGTAATTGGGAATATCCCAACAGATCAAGAGGAAATTAAAAAATTTATCTTGAAAGAGGCAAAAGTGAAGGCTACGGAATTGCCCAACAATACAGACATTACAAATCAAGTAGAAGTGGTAGATATCGGTGAGTTGCGCAATCAAATTGGAAGTTATGTAGTGATTCTAAAGGTAAAGGGTGTAGAAAAAACAATTACAGTACATGTAATTGAGGGAAGTTTAGAATTGATTTCGGTACCTAAGAATATTTCTTTTGAAGCAATCAAAATTCCATCTCAAGAACGTGTATTTAATCGGAATAGCGATCAGGGAGAGATTGTAGTTTCAGACAAGCGTGAAAATAGAAGGGAATGGGATTTATATGTCAAACAAATGAAACCATTAACTTCGTATGAAAATGATGTATTACCAGATGCACTGGTATATACGAAAAATGGGATTGATGTTGCCCTGAATAATCGAAACTATTTAGTGCACAGTCAAATATCTCCTGATTATCAAAGTGTACATGTAAAATGGAAGGGTACGGATGGGATTCGATTAAAAATTCAGCCAGGTCCAAATGTCAAAACCAATACAAAGTATCAAGGGGAACTTGAATGGACTTTAACAGATGCTCCTATTTAAGGCGACCTCTTTCGAAACGAAGTGTGGTTAATCGTAATAGATAAAATTAGTGAAATCCATTAACTTCCTAATTGAGAAATAAAATAATGTAGTAAAATTACATTTTTAACACTTCCTGTAAGGTAAGGTGTCTTTTTCGATTCGTAATGAGTTTCAATACAGTAACATTGTCCGAAAGCAAAACAACTTTTCGGTATAATTCAAGTTAATTGTATTGGAACCCTATTTTAATGGATTATGTTTTCTAAGACGATCCCGCTTAACAGTTATACTTTTTTGGGGGATTATATTAGCTGCAATAATTTATTTAATAGTCTATATCATCAACAAAAAATTAGAAGTCTAAAGGAGGAAGTATACTTGGGAAACGTAGTAGTAAAATTAGAAAATGTTTGAAAAAGGATTGGTGGGACAGAAATTATTCGAGGTTTATCATTTGAAGTTCGTGAAGGGGAAGTATACGGGTTCCTTGGACCAAACGGTAGCGGGAAAACGACGACAATTCGTATGATGACAGGTCTTATTTCAATGACAGAAGGCGATATTACAATTTGCGGTCATAGTATTCGTACAGAGCGTGAAAAGGCGTAGCAAAATTTATAGTATTTTTCCACTTGGATTTAAGCGTATATGATAGTAATCAATTAATTAATTAATGTAGGTATGGAGCCAGTGTTCTCAGGATTTACGTTTGCAACTTCATTGTTAATTGTAGTTGTGTACTTTGCGATATTACTTGTGGCATCAAGTGTTTCATTCCAAAAACATGATGTATTATAATAGGCGTGTTTAAATTAAGTCAAGATGTTTGTAGGAAAGTAAGTAAATAAATTTGCAAAAGGGGACATATACACATAAATATGCCGTAGGTGTTTCCTTTGTCGTTTTCTATAAGCTCCTAAAAAGGTGAAAGATGTATTGTTAAATATTTCTAAAAGTCCCTTTGATAAACGAGACTTCCAAGCCAGTTGGTTCCTGCTTGAAATATCAACTGTATCAAGATAACATCCAAATATTGGGTATACCTAGAGGTGAAACGCCCCAAAGTAACGTTCAAGGAGACGAAAGATTACTTTCATCGTGAAACTAAGAAGCTCTCCCTTTAAGCTTTGCTAAGTAGCGAGTAGCTCACCAATACCGTCTTGTTATTCAATTTTATGTATTTTAAATTGAAATCTTACAAGTAAGTAAAAGGCTTTAAAATAGTGAACAAAATATTCTGTTCACTATTCTCAAATGTAATTTAATTTCAAATAAACGTTGGAGTGATATAATTTCGAAAAAAACTTGTACTAATTTTTTTCTATATCGGAATGAAGGAGAATTAATCATGAGTTTAGATTTTGACCTTATTATGCGAATCTGTGTTGCTGGATTACTTGGAGCGATAATTGGAATCGAAAGGGAAATTCGATCCAAAGAGGCAGGGCTAAAAACCCATTTCCTTGTAGCTGTAGGAAGTGCTTTAATAATGGTCGTTTCAAAATATGCATTTTCAGATATTATTTCTGAAGAGCATATGGCTCTAGACCCAAGTCGTATTGCAGCACAGGTTGTTAGTGGAGTTGGTTTTTTAGGTGCAGGTACAATCATCATTCAAAAGCAAGCTGTAAAAGGATTAACGACAGCAGCCGGTTTATGGGCAACTGCAGGAATTGGATTAGCGTTTGGAGCGGGTATGTATGTAATAGGAATAGGAGCGACGATTCTTGTTTTAATTGGTTTAGAGATTGTAAGCCGGATTTTCAAGGTACAATTTCTATTTCCGCAAAATATAATATTAAAAATGTGTATTAATAAATACGAATCAGTACAACGAATATTGGAAACGTTGCAAGTGAAAAATGTCCCAATACTTTCATATGGAGTAGAGGTTTTTCATCAAAGTACAGGGATAGTCTATAAAGTAGAAATACAATTAAAGAATATAACATCAGAAGAAAAGAATGCATTAATTCAGCATATACAATCATTACCTGAAGTTACACTTATAAAGCTAACATAATATTAAACACTATTGGCATAAAAATAAGAATAGAAGCAGGAGTTATAAAAATATTGAATCAGTCACTTCTTATTTTCGCCTTATCTTTACCTATCTCTCCATAGGTATATTAATTTAAAAGCACACAGGAATAAAATATCTTTCATATGTACTCTATTTCTTAAAAAGAAGGATGATTATGAAAAGAAAATAGCTAATTCAATTGAAAGTTTACAAGCAAAAACATTTGAAAGGATGACAATTTCTGTTTCTCTTATATTTTGCGTGGAGCTGGTGTAACGTTTGTAATTACTTGGGGGTTGGCTTGGCCTAAACAAGCCACTTTATTTTCTTTGAATTCTTTGATTGTAATATTCGGCTTCTTGTTAATTTTTTATGCCATATATTTTTTAATAATTATGGGAAGGCTGGAATATGATTTTGTTTCCAATAATTATCCATGTATTCCAAAGTCTTTATGATATCCCAAAAAATTCTCATTTTGATGTATTTGCTTTACTTACTTAGCTTGATGGCGAAGTGGCGGTACCCCTTATACAGAATAAATCTCATAATAGGCCTCACCATACCATTTCAGGAAATTTGTACGTTTAGACACGAATTAGACATATTTTAACCAGTTCCCTTTACGTTAAGAAACTGGTTATTTATTTTACCGCTTTTTTATAGGGTTTTTGTCTCGTAATGGTCTTAAATGATTAAAATGTACCTTCAAAATCTAAATAAAGTATGGTATCGTTTTCGTAAAATATATTGATGCACTCATTTCTTTTGTTGTTGCTGCATCATGCATGTAAAAATAAGGAGGATTACTATGAAAAAATCAAAATATAAAAAACAAGCGCTGGCAGTAGTTGCTGCATGTTCTGTTATGACAACTTCAGTTTTAGAAGTTTTTGCAGAGAACATCGATCAACAAAATACTTCTAAAACTAAAACTCTGAGTGGATTACAATCCGAAATCCTTGACAGTAGGATATCTGAGGTAAAACAAAAAGAAATTAAAAGTATTGAGGAACCAACTTGGATTTTTAATGCTGGTATTAGTAAAGGGAAATACCATAATCGACAAGACTTGGGGTTTATTCTTAGGGAGAATACACCTTTAAAAGTTCGCCAAACCAATCCAGATTTTAAGGGGAAATTGAAGTTACGTTTATTATCAAATGACCGGAAAGAAGAAAAAGAGATTGCAGTAGGCTCAGATTGGGTTACCATTCAAGCGAATACCCCTTTAGTACCATTTATTGATACGCCTTATGGAACAACGAATGCAAAGTTGGAATATCAAGTAGAAAGTGATCAAGCTCAAAAGCCATTAGCTGTCTATCAAGAACATGGAAATGTTGACCAATTCTTCAAAACATGGGATCAATACGATGGAGAGCATGCACTAATTAAAGGAAAAAGTTTTCAACTGTTTGTTCCGAAAAGAGACAAGGGACTTGTTAAGAATTTAAAAGATTTCAAATCATTAGATGAATTAATCGCACATTTAGACGAGATATTTGCTTTTAATAACCAAATTATTGGCTTAAATAATTCCACACCAACAGATAAACCTACTGAAAATAGATACTTTTTAAAAGCAGATATTAATGGGGCTGGCGGAGCTTATTATGGACAAAATTGGACGGCTAATACTGGGGATACAGTTGATATGTGGCTCAATAAAGTAAGTTGGGGTACACTACATGAAATTGCTCACGGATATCAAGCAGGTTTTGATAATCGAGGGATGTATACAGGAGAAGTATCCAACAACCTATTTGGTGTCCAATATCAATATGAAAAATATGGAAAAGAAGCCGATCAAATTGGATGGTTGTTTGATTTTGGTAAAAAAGATAAAGTGGAAAAATATTTATATAATGCGTTAATTAAAGATAATGGAAGTTATGATTCTGTTGATTTGAGAGAAAAACTCATTTTGTTAACCATGCTTAAACAAAAAGCTGGAAATGAAGCCTTTACGAAAATGTATCAAGGTTATAGAAAAGAAGCTAATCAAGCAGGATTTTTTGAACAAGGCTACCATTTACCAGATTTAATGAACCACTATTATAGTGAAAATAGTGGTTATGATTTTACTCCCGTCTTGCAAAGATGGAAATTATCACTGAATGATCCACTACAAGCTGAACTAAATAAAGCTAAAGGCTACCAAGCAGTTGCTTCTCTTGCTGATATTGTCCCTGAGAGTCAATTAAGACAAGCACGAGAGTTGGTAGATCGAAATATTTCGATAAATTCAAATTTTGAAATGGTAACAAATGAAGAAATAGCACCGCTTCAATTAACAGGTAATTTAAAAATCCAATTAAATACCAAAGATATAGAAGAATTCAAGGGGGAAACTATTCAATTAATAGAAGGAAATAAAGTTATCAAAGAAATGCCTATCGAAGGAAACACAATCTCATTTACGAATGTACCCAATGGAATTTATACGCTGACAATTCCTGATGGGAAAAATGGAAAGTACCAAGTAGATCAATATTATGCCTATGTCAAAGAAAAAGAAAACACATTAAATGTGAAACTGGAGAAGATTGAAACAAGTGACCTGACTAATCAGGAAATTAAATTCTTAGGTTTAGGAGATGATGAGTTTGCAGAATTCCAAACTAATTTAAATAGCCATCATGCTACTTTCAATATCACTAATAAAACTCCACACAGCTATTATAAAGACGAAAAATATGCTTCTATTCAGGTGAAAGATGATAAAGGTAAAGTGATTTATAACAAAGAAGTACAAGGAACTAATGCAGTTACAGGAAAGGATACTATTCCTCTTGAAATCGGATATAAAATAACGATTTATCATGACGAAGTTAAAAGACGGTTAACCAATCAGGAAAAACTTATTGATTCAAAAAACAAAACCAATACTTTTATCATGACCAAATGGGGGTTAAAAAATATCACTCTTCAAAATAATTCGGAAGAAGATCTTATGAAAAAGATAAATGATAGAGCACAAGAAATTTTAAATAACCCAGATTTAATGTTACTTAAACAATCTATGCTGAAAAGCCAATTATGGGTAGCTATTAATTCTTTAACAGAGCCTTATCGTACAGATTACTTAAACAAGTATCAAGAGATATTCGAATCAAGCAAACCTTCTGATGGAAATTTAGAAGGAAACCAATTTTCTTGGTCACTCCAAGGAATTTCAGATAAAGAGTTTGCTAACATTACCTTAAATAAATCAAAAAATGAAATGAACATTGATTTAAAAGCAGGTATCCCTCATCATTATTTTGACGAAACATATGCAAGCATTAAAGTTCAAAAGCCATCTGGAGAAGTATTGTACAATAAGGAAATTTACGGAAATAAAGAACAAAAGGCTGAAACAAAAAATATTTCTGTAGAAGTCGGCGATTATATTGAAGTAACACATAAAGAAGGAGACAGCCGTGCTATTTTAACAAATCAAGATAATAACACAAATGAAAAAGTTGGAATGAAAGTAATCTATCAAGTAACAAAAGAGGGTCTGAAGAAAGTAGGCGAAATGCCGACAGTGGATAAAGAAAAACCAACTGCGCCAAAAGAATTGAGTTCTATGGGAGTAACTCATGAAACAGTTGTTTTAACGTGGAAAGCTGCAACGGATAATGTTGGAGTAGATCACTATGAACTTTATCGTGATGGTAAGCTCGTAAATGCAAATATCTCTGGTACGAAAGCAATGGAGACAAGCTTACAACCAAATACGGAATACACATATGAAGTAAAAGCCGTAGATACAGCTGGAAATGTATCAAAGAATAGCAATGTACTAAAAGTAAAAACAACAGAAAAAGAACAAGAAGGAACAACAACTTGGGATGCGGGGCAAGTATATACCCAAGGGGATCGTGTTCTATTTAATGGAAATGAATACGAAGCGAAGTACTGGACAAAAGGAAACCAACCAGATAGTTCAGATGCTTGGAAACTACTAAGTGAGGTAGTATTGGAATGGAATGCGGATAAGGCATATAATGGTGGAGAAAAAGTACAGTGTCAAGGTGGAACATATCAAGCAAAATGGTGGACAAAAGGTGAGGTACCTGGAAAAGCAAGTGTTTGGAAAAAAATGAACTAATCTTTTCCTCTTAAAATAATGGGTAACAAATTATTAAGAATATGATAACTTGAATAAGATGCATCATATTTTTTTAAGAAGATTAGTATGATTTAGAGCAAGGATACAATTGAAGAGGATAGGATTAAATAATATTATTTTTTTATGTTGCAAGTATGATGCGAATTTTGTTTCTATAGATAAGTAAGTACTTGAGAAAACAAATCCATTTTTTCTCCTAATAAAGTTAAGAAAAGTGTATAAACCTAAAATAATCAGGTCACATATAATCCTTTGTATAAAGGATATGTATGTGACCTGATCTATTATCATGAGGGTGTTGCAAGATTTATACATAGTCAAATACATAATTTACCGTGGTATAAACTTAAATGATTAAAATAATATTTTCACCTTAAAATTTAACGTTTCTGTTTAGGAAATGTATAATGGAAATATTAAATTGTTTTTTTTGTACATTTCAATCCAAATGCGGTAGGAGGAGATTTTTTTGACTCATCTTCGTCTGAAAATTTTACATGAAATCCATAAATTAGAAAGTACCCATTGTTCAATTTGCCCTCTGAACAACCTATCAGTGAATTGTACAGATGAGCAAGAACAGGCAAAGCAAAGAAACTACAAACATTGTAAAGGTTGCTCCATTTTTGATTCCATCCGAGAAAAAGGAGATCAATTGAATTCTTTATCGAAAAAGAGTACATTTAATAAGGTGCGAGAACGTTATATGGAAAATCCATTTAAGTATTTGCAGTATAAGGAGTACTCAATCACAGATGTAGTAAAAGAAACCGGTTTAACAAAGTATCAACTAAGAAAATTTAAAGAACAGCTAGAGTGAAAGTTTCGAATGAGGTGAGATATGAGCTATTTATCTTTAGAAGAGGTATGCGATCGGGTAGGTCTAACAAAAAATCAATTAGGCTATTTAATTAAGTATAAACACATCGAACCTATTAATCTGGCTACCTGGAAAGCAGATGGTGGATATTGCTTTGAGAAAGAGGATGTAAAAAAGCTAGAGGAATTATACAAAGATTGTTTGACATTAAAAGAAGCTGCTGAATTTCTAAACAAATCTAAGACATACGTTCATAATGCAGCTAAAGATGGGATATTGCCTTTTAAAGAGATTGCTAAAGGGAAATCTACTGAACGATTATACTTAAAATCCGATTTGGAAATTTTCAAAGAAAGAATTGAAAATAGATCAAAAGAGGAGCCGAAAGAAAAAAAGCAGCATTTAAGTCTATACCTTGATGAAAAGGTATTAGAAGCAATAAAGAAAAAGGCCGAAAAGAAAGGGTATAATGGCTACAAGAAGTTTGCTGAAGACATTTTAACCGCAGAAGTAAAAGAAGACATAGAAGAATAGAAATTCCAGAGAAAATAGATCCCTAAATAACAAAAAACGTTATAAGGGGTCTATTTTTGTTTTTAAGAGATTTATAAACTGTCAGGTCTAATTGCATTACCTTAAACGACAATGGCGTTTAAAAGCGAATTTGAGAGTCCGTTTTTTTGTTTGTTCAGTCGAAATTGCTGTTATTACAAAAAAAGGAACTGATTATAAGAGAAAAAGTTTCACAATCTATAATATTGATATTTTGGGAAAGTAAGGTATTGTTTACTTAATAGTATGAGAAGCATTCAATAGAAGAAAATAATTTGATATAAAACATAGAAAATAAATTACGAAAAAGAAAACTTCAAGTATACATATTTATATTATAGTAAACTAAATAATATTTGATATTAGTCTACATACTAAGAAACCTCTTTTTCAAATTTAAAGCTTTAAAGCTACTATCAAAATTAAAAGGGCTAATTTAATAATATCCTAATACAGTAGGGGTTATGGTATAATGTAGATAGTAACTGAAGACGTGCGGTGGGAGGTTGCACCCTTTCTTTCTCTTAATTAAAGAGGGAAAGGAGGTGTAACCGATATGGATTTTTTACTTCAATTATTACAAGATGCTACGAAGCTATTCATAACAGTATTCGTAACAACTTATGCAACTGCTTATGCAAATAAGTTAGTTAAAAGTAATAATAAACGTAAAAGAACCACCGCGTCCGGCAAGACAAAAGGTGGTTCAAAAAGAAAATAACTAAAAACTTGCAACCAACCACCTTACAGCAGCAGTTACATATTGGACGGGATGTTTCCAGCATCCTGTCTTTTTAGTTTATGCAATTTAGTTAAGTGCTATACTTTTTATACATTAAATATGCATTCAATATATATCTAATCTACAGTAAACATACCATATATTTATTTTTTGGTCAATAAACAAGCAATCATGATTTCATTCAAATTATATGTGGAGTAAATTACAAAAGCCTAATTCTATTCACAGTATACTAAAATAACGAGATAAGTCTCCCTTATTTTAGTATACTGTGAATAGAAAGAAAATTCAGAACCGATATAGCGATGTTTATAGTATAGAATTCATTAGAAATTTATACATCATGTAAAAAGTACACATTTACGAATCATGTCTGTACCCCCCTATGAATTTTCTATACTTGTACTAGAAGTTTTATACATATAGGTGAAGGGAGGAAATTAATTGGGACAAGTACGTGTTGACCCAGATAAATTAGAAGCAGCTGCAAATTCCATTTCACGAAATAGAGAGTCTATGGAAAGTGTAATTCGAGAGCTTTTACAGGTCACGTTCGAATTACAGATGTCTTGGGAAGGGATGGCATATCAACGGTTTTTTGATGAATTTTTCTCAAAAAAGAGGAGTATGGATGATTTAGTTAAGCATTTACATCATACTGAACTCGAACTAAAGAAAGCTGCGAAAACATTCCGTGAAGTGGATGAGAAAGCGTTTGGGGATTTTAATCAGATGGGAAAGCTATGGGACGCTTTTCAGCGAGGAAGCGGGAAGGCTGCAGGAGACACTATTTTTGATCCATTAAAAAAAGGGTGGAACAAAACATCCGACTTTTTCGGAAACTTGGTGGATGATCCAATGGACGCATTGGAAGATGCAAAATATGGACTTACGGACTTTGTGGAAAGTTCTATTGATGATACGAAAGAGGAATTTAGAGATAAATACGAATTTATGAAAGATATGTGGAATAATCCTATTGGAACATTAAAACATGAGTTGGACGAGGAAGTCCAAAAGATGTATGCTATACGAAATGTTTTATCAGATTGGTATGTGGAGAACATAAAATATGGAGATGCAGAAAGTATCACGGAATCAGTAGCATACGGAGCGACTAATTTAGCGTTCTTTGGACTTATCACAAGAGGTGCGGGTGCTGTAGGTAATAGTGCGAGATGGAGAAAAAATTTATCATCTATGTCCACGTTTCAGTTAGAAAATCGTTTAGAACCAGCTCTCGCTTATGGTAAGATAGATTATAAAGTTGATACTATTAAACCATCAGATACATATATGTTTGCAAAAACTTCAAGTGCTGTAAAAAGAAAGACCCCAGGTACAGTGACCTCAAGTTTTAACCTCGAACGAAGTTTAGGTACCCAAAAGAAGTTAATGTATAATGATGGTGCTATTGGTATTATTCCGCAAGAAGTTCGAGAAAAATTAGTAGGAAGAGAATTCAAAACTTTTGACGATTTTAGAGAAGAATTTTGGAAAACACTTTCTGATTCGAGCTATGCTAAAGAATTTAGTCCTATGAATATAAAACTTATGAAACAAGGTAAGGCACCTTACTCACCACGAGCAGAACATTATGGGAACCATAATAAATATATACTACATCATAAACAGCCTATTGATAAAGGTGGAGATGTCTATAATCTTGATAATCTAATAATTGTATCTCCTAAAATGCATCAAAACGTTTTAGATCCCGCATACCATTTCGGGAACAAAGGGTTATAAATTGAACGGAAGGATGAAAAACATGACATGTAAAATGACGAAAACAGAACTGCTTGAGCTTGTAAAAAAAATTTATGATCTTGATTTACCTGAAGATGAACACAGTAACTATGTTCATCAATTTAATAACTCTGGTGTACCTCACCCTGCTCCAAGTGATTTAATTTTTTGGAATGATGAAGAATTGACTCCCGAAGAAGTAGTAGAAATAGCATGGAATTACAAAGAAGAAAAAAAGTAGAATAATATGTCCGTGATAAGGTGGCTCCTTTATGGAGCCTGTTTTATTTTATAACCAGAAGATCTAATCGTTACCGTGCCCCATAAAGAAAAGACACCCTAAGGTGCCTTCCTCCGACTTGAACCATCTTAATTTTAATAATATGTATTGGACGCCAATCCAAATATTATTTTACCATGTTATGTTATATTTTGTTATGATTTTTAATTACGGCTAACACCCAATTTTGATTCAATTTCACTTAAGCTAGATAGAGCGTTACTTAATTTTTGATCGGAAAGCTTGATTGATTTTTGAGCTTCTTCCATTCTTCCTTTCAACGGAGCTACTCCTTTTACTCCTTGAGTTACAGCTTTTCCAGCATTACTTCTATAGTTAGTTGCTAGTCCAAACTCTACTCTGAATTTCTCAATCTTCTCTTTTAATACAGGATCAGTTAACTTTGAGCCACTTTTAAATTCTGTATTTTTTTTGGAAAGTCCGTCATATCGATTTGTAACTGACTCCATTTTTTCTTTTAAAGCGTTTTTGTCAAGAGATTCAGGGTCCTTGCTTCCTTCTCCCCAAATAGCTTTCCAATCCTGATTCCAAATTTCATCATATTCCTTTAACATTTCGTCAATAGTAGGCTTAATTTCCTTTTCGTATGTAACCTTATCAGCATTTTCAGCTGGTTCAGTTTTTTCTTGACTCGGTTGTGTAGTTTTTTGAAGTGACCTAGTTTGTTCTTTTTCATAGGATTCTACTTTAGATTTCAACTCTTTGATTTGTGTTTTTAATTCTTGCTGTTCATTAAAGTTTTGATCGATAAGTTTATCCATATCTTTTTGTGAATACTTAGGTTTCATATCTTCTGATTTGGAATCTTTAAAAATAGCTACGGAAGCAATGATAGCTACTAGTATAGCGATAATTCCAATGATTAGTTTTTTGTTCATTTATGTTCCTCCTAAAATACAGTAGTATTATTATATAACAATTAAACAGTTATAGATAGAAAAAAAGACACTCTAAGGTGCCTTACCTCGACTTGAACCATCTTAATTTTAATATATGGGGCCCGCTAACATATTAAAAAGTACACATTTACGAATCATGTCTGGACCAACTCTATCAATTTGCTATACTTATCTTGGAAGTTTTATACATATAAGTGAAGGGAGGAAATTAGTTGAGGCAAGTACGTGTTGATCCAGGTAAATTAAATACAGATGCAAGTGCTGTAACTGATAAAGCCATTACCACCATTAACATGATCATACGCGTAAACTTGTTCTTCATTCAAACCGCTCCTTATATAACTTAATTTCAACTCGTAAAAAGAGCTAAATCACTAGTATAAGTATATAATAATTAAAACTATATAACTATATATTTTTAGATATAAATTTTATAATATTGGAGTCATAAAAACGAAGAAGAGTAGAGTAAATATACCTATTATTATAGTATTGATTTCCGTTATATACATTAGTATAATAATAACGTCAGAGCATGCTCTGAACAGTCAGCGTTATAGGGGTATAACAGACGACGTTCATTTTTAAAATCATAAAATCGGATTCACTTATATGAAAGATAAAAGCTCTCCTAATTAAAGGAGGGCTTTTATCTTGTTGTTAATAGCAAACGAACATTTGGATAAATTTGATATGATAGAAGGAATTCCTTCTTTTCAATTATGATTTTTAATCGGTGGGAATTTTGGTATTGTATCTCCCTTATAAGCATCCCAATACCAAAAACTATAATTAGGTTCTAAGCTACTAAAGTGTTTTAATTTAAAATCACGTTCTGTATGATATGAGTACATATTCTCAGACATACCAAACACCTCGATAATTGTTGGTATTTCAGTATCGATAAAGAGACCATCCGGTTTCAAACCAAGCCAACTATGCGGATGATATTTTTGGTCGTAAGTTCTTTTTACTAACCTTTTCTCCTGGCAAATACGATCATAAAGCTCGCGTTCATGAGAGCTTTCTACAACAACACCATATGTGTTAATTGATAAAATACCAAGACTCATGATGTGGTACTGTTGGAAACCTTTTTGAGATACAAAACCTGTGATTACTGTTGGTCCATTAGAAACTCGGTTACTTAATTGCGCACTTTCTAACTCTTTATTTTTCACGGTAAAAGTTACTGTATTATCCGCCTTTTCTGAAGGGAACCTACCTGTATGCTACTTATATCTTCATTGATTTTCTCATGGGAAACATATTCCAATAGGAAGAAGACACCAGTTTTTTCTTTCATTTTGTCTAGTATGTGATAGATACGTCCTACTTTCCCACCTTTATACATGATGGACTTTAATGACACCGTCTTTTTTTTATTTAAATAAGTCTTGCTAGCTTGATAGTCCACCAGTTGTTTAAAAATTATAGGTAAGGTAGGATATTTTTTATGCCCTTCATTATGTATATACTGGTCCCAAGCATTTAAAAGTAATTTTTTTGCTAATTCACGAATTGATAATTTGTGTTTTTTTATTGCCGTAGATTCAGTTGTGTTGCCAGTCGAAGCAGATGGGGTTCCTTCTTGTTTACTCTCCTTATAAGTCGAGCTCTCTAATTCTACAATAATATCTCCATCTTCATCTTCATTCCAACCGGTTCTATAATCATTTGGCTTAATAGAGCTATTTCCATAAAAAATACAACCCTCCATATGATTATTTTTTTGTCCAGGAAATGTTTGTAGATAATAATTTTTCTTGTGGCCGATAGCCATTTCCACCGGGTACTTAGGGTTACACGTACAATAGAATTTATTTTTCGTATCATATAATTCTTCAAGCAATGCTCCGTTGTTCATGCCTATAGCATATTCATAAGTATAAAATTTCTCTTCATACTGTTTATTTACTACTTTGATAAAAGATAACATTGATGTTCCCCCTAAAAATCATAAAGTATTAGTCTCTCTACAATTGCTTGTTCTACAACATTCTGTAATGTGATTCTTACATATGGGTATAGATGGTAGTATACCATTACAACTTAAAACTTCATACAAACCACACATTAACTACACTACTAACACAAATCGATATTGTATAATTTATTTAATATAATCCACAAAGAACATTCGTACATACTAATATTAAGTATTACAGAAATTCCATTAAATTAAAAGAGAACAAATAAGGGGGAGAAGATACTATGACAAGTTTTGCGAATCAACACGTAGAGAATACGATTTTAGAAGAGGATGTAGAGCTTTTAAAAGTTATGGCACACCCAATGCGTTTAAAATTGATCAGTGAGCTTTCTAAGCATAAAACACTAAATGTAACCCAAATGACCGAAATTTTAAATATTCCACAATCAACGGTTTCCCAACACTTATCTAAAATGAGAGGGAAGGTTCTAAGAGGAAATCGTCAAGGATTAGAAATTTACTATAGCATCGAAAACCAAAAGGCTAAAGAAATTATGGGATTATTAGGACCGCTACAATAAAATATTAGGTCTACCATTTAAAAAGTTACTAATATAGAACACAAAGCCCTCCTTAATGTAGGGGGGCTTTTATCTTTGCTTAAAAACTACAACATATAAATGGGAAGAAAAATAGTAATGTCAAAAAACCTTTTTTCTCACATTAGTTATTGTATTAATGACGCAGATGCTTTAACTTTAGAAACAAGTTTCCTAGGATTAATTGTAGAAACAGAAGATAACTTAAAAGGGATTATTACAGCCAAAACATAGTGTTGTCATATTAACTGGACATTTAGTCAATGGCGGGCCACAAGCGTTTAAATAATCAAATGACACCTTTGAAGAGGCTAGAGGTATTCCATGCGAATCTTCAAAGTCAAATTGGGAAGAAGGCGACAGTGGATATTTGAAAACCGAAGAGGAATTCAAACCCGGAGTTGTTGAAAAAACAACCACACAAAAAACAGTATTACATATTATTGGAGCTAATAAATTTGTAGAACTAACGCCAATATAATTAATGCTTGTCATAAAAATACTAGCGAATAAATACGAAATAAAGGTGTTTACTCGACACCCTTATTTCGCATTACTTTTATATTAAGATAATAAATTTTAATGTGAGTTAGGAGGGATGAGATATAGTGATTAAGAGGAAAAATATGAAATTACTTACAAATGAAAGTGTTCAGTGACAATAAAGTTGTTTAATTTTAGTCTAAGAAATGTAATAACCACCTACTAAATTAACTTGTAGGTGGTTTTAAAGTTATTTAAAATTCAATTTAATTGTTGTAGCCTGTAATTTATAAAAATAATAAAATTGGTTAATTCTTCTTCAACTAATGCCTCTTATTGAAAAAAATAGCTTGCTCCATTTACTAAATTTTCATCCTATTTTACATAGCTTAATCTGCCTCAACATCTTTTTCACCTAAATTTTGAACAAATCTTAATAGATAACCATCAGGGTCCATAATTAAAAATTCTTTTTGTCCCTTTAATTTAGTATCAGCTCTATACCAATTCTCTTGAATACCAAATTTAATTGGATACTCGTTCTTTTTCAAACTATTATATAGTGGATCAATATCATTTATGATAATTTGAAAATTAATTCCTCTTCCGTAGGGATAAGATAACTCCCCAGTACTCCAATGACCATTTACTTCTTCAATCATAATCTGGCAGTCATTTAAAGACAGTAAAGCAAACTTATCCTCTGGTCTTTGATATTCAATTTTAAACAGGAGAATTTCCGAATAGAAATTTAAACTTTGCTCTATATCTGAAACTGATAGCTTTGGTATTAATGCATTGAGTTTGTGCAAAAATGCTTCCTCCTTTGTTTAAGTTATTGATTATTATAACACTTACTATAAATTCTTCTTCCATTAAACTACTTCGTTAATCCTAAAAGAAGTAAACAACTTAATTATTTTTTAAAGGACTTTATTATAAATTAAACAACTTTATTATCTCTACACAGAAAGAAGGTAAGGTTTCTGAATAAAACCAAATTAAATATTTGTCGGATAATGATGTTAAAAGAATAAATAAGAAAGTCATAAAAAATGTTAATTATTCAAAGTGATACAGATATAGAATTTATGAAAGAAGGATAAGATAGTAAGTATTCTCCGCCTATCAAATATTAATACTAAGCTAAAAAAAATTTAATCATATCTTTTTCTTATTAATAAACGTAAGAGATCAATAGTTAATTTCAAAATTTATCCATTACAAAACCTGACAGTACAAGGATTCCTAAAGCATCATAATATTCCACTTATATACAAAAAATTCCAAATATTTTAAGAAGATTGTATTATGTAATAGAACCTATTATTTCTTTAAACGGAGATGAAGAAATTATGAAAAATACATTAAAAAAAGAGGTGATGATAAATTATAGGTTCAATCGCAAATACAAAAAATATGAAAAAGGGAGAGATTTATGTGAGTTTAATGAAGAAATTTGCTGCAGTCGCAATGGCTTCAACACTATTTTTCGGATGGTCTGGTAGTTCAACGTTTGCATCACCAAATACTGAATCAGTTAGTAAAAATGTAAGTGTTAATCAAAATAAAGATATGAAATCGACCTTTAAAAAAATGAATGATCTTGCAAACACTACAAAGGAAATACAGGATTCTCAAAGAATTCAAGATATAAAAATCACTGCGGAAAATTCTATTTCTAGTGGGAAAGTAGTTCTGAAACATTCAGATGCTCAGTTGGATTTTGATAACGCAAAGTATTTAGATATTTCGCAGGATAATAAGAGCTATAAATCTATTACTATTCCGATTGTAGGAGACCAATATAACTTGATAAGTAATTTAACTGTAATCTTTGATTCGCAAGATAAAATTTCTAATTATTCAGAGACTTTAATTACAAAGAGTGAGAACAATAAATTTGTAATTACTTCTTACTCAGATGGAGAATTAGTACAAAATCAAGTAACTGATGTGGATTATAAGAGTAACAGTGAAGTGAAAAAATCATTAGATCGTATAAATGCACAAGCGATTAATATAGATGCTCCACAGTATAGTATGGGTGCAGTAGCAGCTTGTATTGCTGCAGTCGCTGGGGTAGATATAGGAGTTGCGTACTTAATTGGCGGTACTTGTGCAGCTTCTTGTCCAGCTGTACCACCAGTATGTGCAGCTTGTATTGCTGCAGTTGCAACTATGGGTGCGGGTTCTATCGCTGGTGTTGTAGCTTGTTTTAATAAGTTGTAAGTTTAGAGTAAGTACAGTAATTACATATTTAATTACTAGTGCTTTCATCGTCACTTAGCCAGATTATTTTACAGTAATTAATAGTATTAGTACAGTTAGAGGTTCTTTAATGTACAGATTCTATCGAATGGGAGGGTAAGGCTATTTATACTAAGAAAAATATATCAATTGCTTTATCAATGATCATACTTTGTTTCGTAATAATCATGTTAATTTTTTATATGGGATCAACAAATTCTTCAGCAAAGTCCTCAAGCTCTTTTAGCCCTATAAACACTCAAAAGTTTGAGGAGCTTATTAAAGAAAAAGAAAACGTTTGGGTATATATTGGCCGACCAACTTGTGATGATTGCGATAGATTTTCTCCTGTTTTGAAAGAGGTTATTAAAGAAAATAATAAACAAGTTTATTACTATAATACTGATGAAGCAAGAAAAGAAAACGAAGAAAAATTAATTAACCACCTTAATAAATTAGGAGTTAAATCAGTTCCAACTCTTATCTATTTTAAAAAGGGAGAAGTTGTAAAAACTGTTGTCGGTTATCAAGATAAGGCGAGCGTAGAAAAGTTGCTAAAAGATTATGAATCCCGATAAAATTTCACCAAGTTAATTTGTTAGAGTTCCATTAAAAAATTTATAAATTTTAAAAAACCCCCTCTAGATACAAATCTAGAGGGGGTTTTTGAGAATAATTAGGATGTTTGATTAGCAGGTTTGATTAAGTAAACTGTTGAGTGGAAAATATTTTATTAAAATTAAATTTAAAATATAAAGAGGTCATAGATGTAAGAATGTTGTTATTGATAGATAGCCTAATTTTCTGCAAGTTAAAATTAGTTTTTTTGTAAAAACAGAGTAATTAGAGATAATAATTAAAAAGATATGGGATTAATAATACAAGAATCAAACCTACAGCGGTTATAGATATAATTTTTATCAAATCTCTTTTCACTTTTTTATCCAAGAAAAGCACCTCCTGAATCATTTGTGTTACTTTAAGATTATAAAAAATCTATCGTAATAAATGCTAACATAATTACCTAAATATTACTATTGATAATGTTCATTGCAGTTGATAATTAGACACATATTTATATGTATTTAGTAAAATCCAATAATTATTAATGTGAACAGACCTGAAAGTAGGAACTTATTTTACAGTGTAAAATGCTGAATTATCTACAGATACATTTCATTTTTTATGTCCTTTTACAGTTGTAGAAAGACATAAAAATCTAAACTATAAACTTATGAAGAATCTTTGATAAATAGCCATTATTATAAATTTTGTAGGTACTTTCATGTCTTAATAACGGGACATGAAAGTCTAAAACTTTTGAATATAAGACAAGAAATTCTAAACTACTTAGCCAGTAATAATGCAATAAGATGAAAGTTAACTATTATCTATTTGTTTACTTTCGAACTTTTTATAAAAATTTATATAAAATCGAGTGAAATTAAAAGGTATTAAAATACTAAAACGCTTAGACAAATAAAGAAAAGACGCCCTAAGGCGTTCCTCTGACTTGAAACACGATACTTTATAATAATATATACTAAATCCCAAAGTAACACATTTTTTAAAATCCAACGTATAATGCTATGAGCATTTACAACATAGTCTTGGTCATAAAAAGAAAAACCACAGCAATTGCTGTGGTTTTTCTTTTTGAAACTGTGAAAGTACACTTTTACTCATCCCCATCAAAAACGCCAACAATTGTATACATTCAAAATATGATAAATAAAGAAATTAAAGCATGAATCCCTACCTACGAAAACAAAAAAGCACTCAAATGAGTGCCTTTTCTCTATTTATCTAACCATGCCATAGGAACTTTTTTCTCCCCTGATATTTCGAATTTAATCTCTCCATTTTCATAATATACTCGCTTTATAATTGGTATAGTTTCCATTTCATTAACTTTTTCACTTTTATATTGATTTTTTGTTTCTATATGAATAATATTCATCAGACAATCCTCCATTTTACCCACAATTTTATCCACAACAAAAACAAATAGTAATTTTCTCTCACAGTTTTAAATGTATTCTCATATTTCCCTTTTATTCTTCTAATTTCGTAGTTGAAATCATAAATTAACCCTTGAAATTCACCTTGACCTATATTATCAATAAATTTAATATTTCAAAGGTATTTCGTTTATCATGTATAATAATCTTTAGAAACGTCATTTGGAGCGTTAAGAGGAGCGTGAGGAACGATGTCTAATTGAACACGGAATGGTATACAATCCGAGCTACTCCCGACTTTCCTAACCAAGGAAGTTGCAGAAATGTTAAGTATAAGCGAAAGCTATTTACTTAAATGGTGTTTAGAGTTAGAAAAACATGAATACACCTTTATAAAAGTTCGTGATCCTTAAAGTAATCGTGAATATCGAACCTTTACTTCAAAGGATATAAAAGCTTTGAAACAATTTCAAACACTTATGAAAGATGCCCGTTATAACAAGGCGGATGCTGTCAAAACTGTAGCAATAACCATAAATAATGAAAATTGGAACGCGAAAACAACACTAATTTGTTACGTGAATTGTTGCGTGAGGAACGCCAATAAATAACAAAAGAACTCCAATCCATGAGAGAAGAAATACGACGAACTCAAGAAGAATTTCAAGCATTGAAAGACCGTATACAAATATATCAAAAACACCATAAAAAAATGTTACAAGAAAGAGATGAGCAACTATTACATAACATACGATCTATTCAAGAGACTAAACAACTAGTTACTCCTACTACAGAAAATAAACATCATTGGTGGTATATATGTTAATGTTCGCAGTGCCATAAAATCCTGTAAACTCAAAATTCAATTCGAAAAAATTAGTATCTTCCCATATCCTTTTTATTTTTATATTCGTTTCAGGCACTGTGGTCAATCCCCCCATAAATTGCACTTTCCACTTGAGAATATTATAACAAGTTTACCTTAACAAAACGGCTCCGTTAGATAAGTAAACCTCACATGTATAGAATATACATGTGAGGTTTACTTAACCCGTCATTATCAGTAGTCAATAATGAATAGTTATGGAGGGATTTTGATTCTTTTAGGTTGATAGCAATGAGGCGCTACCCCTTATCTAAAAACTTGATACGTTTAATAAGTGGGGTTTCGTCCCCACACGAAGAGCCAGCGCTTTAGCCAAAATGCAAATTTTAGATCAAAAGATAAAAATAAAACCATAAAAAATATCCTCAAAATATTTGAAGATATTTTGAGGATGAGAAGAAAATGATTTTAGTGTATTGATTTTTGTTATGTTATATTTATTATTTTTGGATTTCAAAAGAAATTTCTTTAGCTGCTTCTAAAGCTATTTTTTTTGCTTCTGTTTTAAAAAAGGATGCTGCTAAAACGTATCCATATCGATGTCCCATTGATGTAGGTGGTTTTAAGATAGTTCCTTTTTTAGGTTTTATATAAACTTTCTCTACACCAGGATATTTAGAACTACGATTTTTTCCTGTAACTCGAATTAGTTTCCCTTTAGATTTAACTGTTAAGTAATGAGTATAAACATATTTATAATGTTTTTTATTTAGCGAAGGTTTATTTCCTAACATTAACTGAATAGTCTCTTGTACTAAGTTGATTCCATGTCCAATTTCAATTATGTCATTCATTGCTCCACCTGATATTCTGGGATTTATCTCAATTAATTTCCAAACATCATTTATGTTCCGGAGTTCTAAATGACAAGCTCCATTTTCCATATTAAAAGCTTGAATAATAGAATTAACTGTATTGAAAAGACTATTATATAGTTTTTTGTCTACCTGTCCTAGTAAAGAATAACCAGTAACAATAAAGCGTTCAAAAAGTGTAATTTCTTGTTCAATTACTGCTATAATATGGACTTTTCCATTTTGAACTAAAATTTCGACTAAGTACTGAGGTCCATCGATATATTCTTCAAGTAGAATTTCTTCATTAGGTAGTTTTTTTAAAAGACTTTGTATAGATAAAATTAATTGATTTTTATTTTTTACTAATAATACATCTTTTGATCCTGTTGATTTAGGGGATTTGACAATAAGAGGGAAATTTATCTTTTTATTTTCTTTAAGAAAAGATGATAATGGTTCTGTTGGTTTGTAAATTAAATAGTTGAGTGAGATTGGTAAATCTTTAAGGACATTACGAGTCAATATTTTGTTTTCCATACGATAGATAGCTTCAGTAGATACAATATTTGAGCAGAATTTTTCTGATAAACGTGCAGCCAGATAAACAAAGGGGTCAATAAAACTAAAGATCCCTTTTATGTTCTTTCCTGATTTATTTAATTTTTCAATTGTTGTAATTATATTATCATAATCATTTATATCGGTGAAAATCATCTGATGTACATCAGGGAATGTATTGCGTTCTTCAATAAATTTTGTTTTTTTTGTTAACAAAACTGTAAAGAAATTAAGTTTTTCAGCTGCTTTGATTGCTTCCCTACTTGATCCAGATTTATTTGTTTCAATGAAAACAATAGTATCCATTTTAGGCCACCTTAACCTTAATCATTTTATAAAACCTCTGATTCATTATTTCTATAGGTAGAATATTAAAATGAGGTTAAGGTTGTTCTGGATTTTGTGAAAAATGGTTGAATGAGGGAGAACATGAATATATATATAATGAATTTGATATTTGTTTTGAAAAAGGTTTTTAGAAAGAGGGGGAGAAGAACCAATATGACTATAATTGGTATGCTTCATCATCGGAAAGATCCGAATGACGTAAAGAGAGCATATGCTTATGCTGTTGTGGCAAAAGCTGAAGGTGTAAACTTTTTTTATTTTACTTTAGGGAAAGTAAATATAGATACTGAGAAGATTTTAGGTAAAATTTATGAAAATGGTAAGTGGATTGAACAAGAATTTTCTTTTCCTGATGTTATTTATAATGCAAGTGTTCATATTAGTGATAAAAATCAGCGAATTTATGATTATCTATATGATAAAGTTCCGTTCACAAGTCATTCAATTGGAGATAAATTAAGTGTATATAATAAAATAAAAAAAGCAGGAAAATTTAAGCAATATCTTATTCCTTTTTATGAATTAAATGATGTTAATAAGTTTTTTGACATGATTAATCGTTATGAAAAAATTATTATTAAACCAATTTCTGGACATCAAGGTAGGAGTATTGTTTTCATTGAAAAACATGGGATGAATTACAGTATGAATGAGTCAGGAAAAATTTCACTTATTAATAAAAAACAATTAATAAGTTTTTTATCTGATAAGGTTCAAGAGCAAGGTTACATAGTTCAACAGTTTATTTCATGTCAAATGAAATCTGGTCATGTTTATGATTTTCGATTGCATGTTCAAAGAAATGGAGAAGGAAATTGGGTTATTACTTCAATATATCCGAGAATAGGTCCATTAGGAAGTGTTGTATCAAATATGGCTAGTGGTGGTTATAGTACTTATTTAGACGTTTTTTTAAAAACGGAGTTTGATAATGATTGGTATAATATTCAGAGGTATTTGGAGAAATTTGCAGTAATTTTTTCTAACCATTTTAATTCTTTATATGAGGATGTATTATTTGATGAGTTAGGAATTGATGTTGGGATTGATAAAAACCAAAAACTGTGGTTATTTGAAGTGAATTGGAGACCAGGTGTACCTAATATATTTAATCTTGAATTAGATGTGGCTAGAAATTTAGTTCATTATGCTAGATATTTAGCTGATAAACATAAACAAAAAAAGAGAGATGGGAAAATATAGAAATAAAAAATTATGAATTTAAATTGTTGTGTTTTAGTATTTATTTTTAATCTAAAACCTTATTTATATTTAGAATTGAGGTTAACATAACATTATCGATAGTGTACAAAGAAGCTAGTTTTGTCGTTTTGGGGATACTTTAAAATATTAGGTTAATAGGCATGGGTACTTTAAAAGCTTAACTTGATGGATGTGGGGTAGCACCACATCCATCAAGCTAAGCTTATACAATGTCAAGTATAGTAGAGATTATTTCTTTTTTCTAAAAGCCAGGCTTAGAGAATTTAAAGGTTTGCATGCGAAATAAGCCCTATCGGGTTTCATTTTTTGAATTAGGCCGCTTGATCTTCAGAAATGGTATAATTGTAAACGACACCTAATATATCAAAGACTGTTTTTCTTCTCATATCTGTGAGATTTTCGCCCATTTTGCTGTAGGAGGTTGAACAGGCGAATGAGAATCTTTGATAATTCTTAGGTGTCTTTCTGTATGGCTTGATAAATAAGAAAAAAATAATCTCTAATCATATATATGGCCTTATATTCACTCAGCTCTCGTTTCTTTTTCATAAGAAGTAATTGACGCATTTGAAACATAGTAGAAGAACAGAGGAGAATGGCGATCAGTTGCCCATACAAATGGCATTCTAATCTTTCTCGTTTTATCTTTTTACAATGGGGAATATGAAAGAATGATTTCCATGTTTTAAATAAAATCTCGATTTGCCAACGTAAAGAGTACCAATCATGTACTTGTCCCATCGGGACAGTATCTGTAGAGGTGTTTGTCATATATACATTGATACCACTGAGACGTTTACTACGAGGGGAATACTTTATTCCTTTCTTTTTCTCTCTTACAGCTTGATCTTGCAATCGTTTTTGTTGTTGTTCATCTGTAAGTCGATGAACAATCACACGAGTTGGTACTTTATCAGTCATTCCTACATAAGCATCGGATATTTCATAGGTTTGCCCTGGTTGAAGAGAATTCATTAATACTTCCATATCTATCTGTTTATATTCTGTTTTTTTCTTTAGTTTTCCATTTTGATAATAATCAGGATTAGGATTTTTTTGATAAATACGTGTATTTGATTTAATACGAGAGATATAGTAAGCCTTTTTATCTTGTATATGTTGAAGATCTTTCAGATGAA
>Ga0209463_1000370_pt1 | contig 38064 bp, 60 predicted proteins | sample AgamicMgSfrz_FD_187169 | JGI IMG/M metagenome (GOLD analysis project Ga0209463, IMG submission 187169) | Agave microbial communities from Guanajuato, Mexico - Mg.Sf.rz (SPAdes) (version 2) | ecosystem: Host-associated > Plants > Phyllosphere > Phylloplane/Leaf | place: Guanajuato, Mexico...
ATATTCCTTTACCTATAGGATTAAGGCATCATGTTCGAAATCACCCTAATGTACGCGTAAAATTTGTCAATGAATTAGCAAAATATGAAAAAAGTAAAAAAAGAGTAGAAAAATCGTTGAACGTTAATTTAGATGATTGGTAAAACATTCGCATAAGCGAATGTTTCATTTATTTTATCACGCCATTCATATGAAATGGCGTATAATAAAGTAAAGAATAAGAAATGGAGTGAGTAAGGATGAGTAAAACGTATAAAACAAACGCACGGGAAGCATGGATAGAACTTTTAAAGTATGATGAAAAGGAAGAGAATTATCATTTTCTTGTTAATTTTGCATACGGAAATTGGAATGAACCTAATCAAGTGGTGCTTATTTTTAATGAAAAAGGTGAATTTATAGAAGTTAAGCCTTTTATTTATAACAAATTCATAAAGAAAACAGTGGAAGAAACAAAACAAGATCATTTGTTATATGCGCTACAATTTAAAGAAATGGCGGAAAAACTAATAAAAACGTTAATTAAACCAATGAAAAAAGAAGATATTAAGATTATTAAAGAAACAACATGGACTGATGGATATGATTTACAAATACATTTTGAACTAGAAGGAGAGATTTGTAGTTATCTTTTGAATATAGCAGACCCCTTTAGGAACTATGTAACGATTTCATGTGAACATGAACTAGGAGATTTTATTGTTGAAATCCATCATAACATTCCTTCTTTAAAGGGAATGAAGGCTTATATCCGAAATCATCCAGAAATACGAGTAAAATATGTAAATGAATTGGCACGTTATGAACAAAATAAAAGATATGAGGTGTAAGGATGGAAGAAATGTTAAAAGAATTAACAGAAGGTGAATGGGGATATTTACCAAAATACGTCGAAGAGGAAAAACAATATATATTTTCTTTTCGTTTTGAAGATCAATATTTAGAAGGACCGAATTTAGTCCAATTTATCTTTAATGAAAAAGGAAATTTTATTGAAACCGAATCGTACGTGTTTTATCACTATGAAGATAAAACAAAAGAAGAAATGAAACAACAACATTTAGAAGACGCAGAATACTTCAAAGAAGATATAAAAATTTTAGTAAAAAAATTACTTTTTTTAAAAGATAAAGAGGAAATTCTATTTAGAAAAGAGGATTATTCGCCTCAATACAGCTATCTAGGGATCAATTTTGAATTAGATGGAGTGATATACACATATCATCTTAATTTAAATAATCCAGAGAAAAAAGTATTGGAATGCAAATATATAGATCCAGGTTCAGGAGATTTTATGGTTGTAGAACTTCAAAACATTCCTTCTCTTAAAGGGATGAGAGAATATATTCTTAACCATCCGAAAGTACGAGTAAAATTTGTTAATCAATTAGCTAATTATGAAATATAAGACAAAGAACTAATCAAAACGTTAGCCTGCGCTAACGTTTTTTCACGCTATTTTAAAAAAATAGCGTATAATAAAGAAAAGGATATAGAAATGGAGAGGACGAGATTGGAACAAAAATATCAAACAAAGGCAAGAGAAACATGGGCAAATTTTTTACGATATGATGAAACAGATCAAACGTACAAATTTTATGTTGAATTTATGTACGGAAATTGGGGTGAGCCGAATCGCATTGCACTTGTTTTTGATAAACAAGGAGAATACGTTGGAACGAAATCGTTTATTTGGTACAAGTTTAAAAAAACAACAATGGAAGAAACGGAGCAAGATCATAAACTATACGCCTTAAATTTTAAAGAAAAGGCGGAGAAGTTAATAAAAAGATTAATTGAGCCTGTTGAAAAAGAAAAGATCGTTTTTCATTTAGAAAATACATGGTCGGGTGAAACAGGGTTGTATATCGATTTTGATTTAGGTAAATTGTCGTATCGCTATGAAATACATCTGGAAAATCCTTATAGAAATCGTTTTGTAACAGTAGTGAAAGAAGGACCCGTTTCCTATTATATACAAATTCATGAAATCCCATCTTTAAAGGAAATAAAACCGTTTATTCGTAGTCATCCGAAAATACGTGTAAAATATGTAAATGAATTAGCACATTATGAACAAGTAAAACAAAAACTAGAAAAAGAACATAAAAGGAATTTGGATAATCATTGATTGGAGTGGAAAAAGATGAAACAAAGATATCAAACAAAAGCAACGAAAACATGGGCAAGTATTTTACGATACGATAAAAAAGAAAAAACCTACAGTTACTGCATTAATTTCATGTATGGAAATTGGCGTGAGCCAAATGAAGTAGCACTTGTTTTTGATGAACATGGTGAATATGTTAAAACGAACTCTTTTGTATATAATAAGTTTCGAAATCAAACATTAAATACAACTGCAGAAGATCATGTTTTATTTGCAATGAGCTATAAAGAAATAGCAGAAAAATCAATAAAAGAATTAATTAAACCTATAAAAAAAGAAAACATTGTTTTTGATTTAAAAGGTACAGAGGTGTATGAAAAAGTATTGAGAATATTGTTTGAAATAGGAGAACTTTATTATGGCTACGATATAGATTGGCAAAATCCTTCTAAGAATCAAATTATCATCGTACCAAAAGAAGATCCTAACACTCCCTATCTGCCAGTTAGTAAAATACCTACTTTAAAAGGGATAGAAACATTTATTCGTGGTCATCGAAAAATACGTCTGAAATATGTAAATGAACTAGCAAGTTATGAACAGATGAAAAAGAAAATGGAAAAAGAGTATAAAATGGATTTAGATCTTTGCTAAACACTTGATTAAAAAGAAAAAATATAGATATGAGGTGTAAGGATGCAGCAATATCAAACAAATGCACGAGAAGTATGGGTAGAAACTTTAAAATACGATAAAGTGAACAAAACCTATAACTATTATATTAACTTTTTATATGGGAACTGGAGTGTGCCTAATCAAGTTGCGCTGGTTTTTGACAAGGAAGGGAATTTTTTAAAGACTGAACTATTTGTTTATTTTGCATTTCGCAAGAAAACAATAGAAGAAACAGAGAAAGATCATATGCTATTTTCCTTGAATTTTAAAGAAACGGCAGAAAAGTTGATTAATGCATTAATAAAACCAATTGAAAAAGAAGAAATGGTTATTCTCCTAGAAAAAGTAAAAATAGATAAAAACGAAATTGTAGTACGATTTAATATAAACAAAATGGCTTACTGTTATACAATGAACTGGAAAAAGCCTAATGCAGATGAATTAGTAGGTGGATTAAAAGAAGAAGGAGAATATTATTTTAAGCAACTTTATGACATTCCTTCTTTAGAAAAAATGGGTGTTTATATACGTACACATCCGAATATCCGCGTCAAGTATGTGAACGAACTGGCACAATATGAACAAGCTAAAAAGAAAATAAAACAAATTTGAACAATCAAAAAACATTTGCTAAGGCAAATGTTTTTTCTTATAAAAAGGTATATGGTGATCTATTTTAAAATAATAAACAATGAGGTGAACAAATGAGAGATAAGATGAGTCGAATAACGTACGTTGAAGAAGAGAAATGTTATACATTTTGCACGGTTTTTTGGAGTGAAGGTGGAATAGATAATGTCTTACTTGTTTTTGATGAAACAAGGAAATTTATGAAAGCGCAACCTAATGTACATTATATGTTAAAGGGTCTTACAATGGAAGAAACAGAAGAAAAGAAAATAAAGGTAGCAATGAGACATAAAGAAAAAATAGAAAGGCTACTACAAAAGTTAATAACGCCTAAGTCTAAAAAAGAAATAAGGAAAACGGAAACGTTGCATATAAAAAGAAGTGAACGAGAATCATTGATAATAGAATTTAATTTAGATCAATTAAATTGTTCATATTCAATAAATATAAACGAACCAAAGTTGGATGAATTGACTATTATGTATAAAGTTCCAAAAGAAGATTGGGATTTAATCGTCTTTCCGCTTAAAAACATTCCTTCTTTTAAAGGTGTGGAGGAATATGTGCGAAGTCATCCGAAAATACGAATGAAATATATCAACGAGTTAGCTCTTCATAAAAAAGCGATACAATCAATAAAGCATTTTCCTAAATAAATGTTTCATTGATTTTTTTATAAAGTGCAGTACAATAGAAAAAAATAGATATGAGGTGTAGGGATGAAAGAATTTTTAAAATCGAATCAATTAACGTATATAAAAGAAAGACAGTGTTACGCATTTTGTACTATTTTCTTTATTACTCATGATGGTGAAATGGGAGAGAGTAAAATTCTGCTTATTTTTAATGAACAAGGAGAATTTATAAAAACTGAATCATATCTTAATGATCAATTGCAACATGAACCAATAAAAGAGAGAGAAAAAAGGGAAAAAGAAGAAATAAAAATAGCGATGAAACAAAAAGAAACGATGGAAAATATTTTAAAAAAATTAATTTTACCTCAAAATAAAAAAGAAATTAAGATTATAGAAGATGGAATTGAAACATATGAAAATTCTGATAAAAAAAATTTAAGTATTGAATTTGAAATAGAATCACTTAAGTTTTGGTACTATATAGGAATAGATAATTCACAAAATGACGATCTTCATATTATGTATAAAGAGCAAGCAAGACCGTGGAAAGAAGCTATTACAGCACTTAAACATATTCCATCTTTAAAAGGAATAAAAGAGTGTATTCGGAAACATCCGAAAATACGTGTAAAATATGTGAATGAAATACTATGTTATGAAAAAAACCGCTTATAAGCGGTTTTTTATCGTAATTTGTGAAGTAGTTTCAATCGAAACGCTGTCTTATCTCGAAACGGTTCCCACATACGCTTTTTCGTTTCTTCTTTTATAAATTGTCCTAATAATACAAAATGCCCTATTTTACCTTTGCTATTAATAGGTAAATCAATATAGCACTTAATTTCACTACCTAAATGGTCTTTAAAAATAATAAATTGAAGGTTATGAGAAATGTTTTTATATTGAACAGTAATGTTGTATTTTTCACCTAAATCTAATGAATGAATTTTCTCTTCGTAAACAATTTCACCTTCAAAATCAGAATATGAATCAAATGCGTTTATTTCGTTTAAATAGTTTTGAATAAAAGTAGCATATTCTTCTTTTTCTTTTTCATACCAAAGATCAAATAATGCTTTGCTTTTTTCTCTTTTTAAAGAATTTGTAAAATGTGCTTCAAAATATCCAAAATGAATCTCATTTTCTTGAACATTAAAAGTTACTTTTATCAAATCATAGTGTAATAAAGTGAACCAGCCATTAATTAAATTTACACTTTTTATCATGTGAAAGTGTTCCATTTCTACCATGATTTTTCCCCTGCCTTTTTTTCTTTATTATAACAAAAAAACGAAGGCTTTGATTTTGTTTTTTTATGTTATACTAAGAAATATAAAAGGTATGTAAAGATTAGGAGGGGTATGGATGATTAAAATAGAAAAAATGGAACAAGAAAGCGTCACATATGATAAATCTAATCAATTAGTAGGTAGATCTATTTTTTTTGCTACTTTTGGTTCATCACCTAACATTCCTACTATGTATGGGCGATTTGTTGCTTGGTATAGTTTACAAAATGTTTTAGAACGAGTTGAATTTGATGGTTGTAGAATTCCTTCAGGTGTATCTGAAGGAACTTTTGAAAAAGAAGTGTTGAAAGAGTTTGAGAAAAAAACATTTTTAGAAACAGCACAGCAATTGATCAATAATTTGAAAGAAGACTTAACGAAAAGAAAACTTACATTTATTGAACTGGATTCTTATAATGAACATAAAAATTATCGTATTCCCACTTCTTGGGGGGATATTGAAATAGGGATGAATAAAAACTCTATTGTGCATACTTTTTTTCTTGACGGAGTTGATCCTGTTTCAATTAAAGGTGTTTTTGATTGGGAAGAAGCGTTTTTTAAACGTGTGCGCCTTCAACTTCGTTTACGACATTTATTCAAAGAAAAAGAAGCGTGATAAGCTTCTTTTTTTATCGTAATTCGTTTAATAATTGCAATCGGTATTTTGTTTTCTTTCGAAACGGGTCCCACATACGCTCAATGGTTTCTTTTTTCAGCATATTGTGTATGGGGATAGGGCTTGCGTATTGCCCTTCTGAATTAATAGAAATTGGAACTTCATATAAAAGTCTTGATTCTCGAGTGCCTGGATAAAATAAAAAATGTATAGGAGAAGAAAGATTCTGATATGAGATTATTGAAGTGTATTCTTGATCGCCTAAAGAAACTCTGCAATATTCTTCTACTAACTCCCCTTCAAACGAAGACATCATATTAATTTTCTTTATTTCATAAAAAAAGTTAAAAATAAAGGTTGTGTATTTTTCTTTTTCGTAGAAATGCCATGTTTCAAAATTTTCCTTCATTCTTTCATCTAGGTACTTATGACTAAATAAGATTTCTTCCTCTTCAATGACATATTCAACAATTAGCTGATCGTAATATTTTAAATAAAAATTCCCTCTAAATTTTTCATTCTTTGCTGTTTCGAATAGTTGAAATTCATACATTTGTATGCTCACATCTCTCATCCTTTCTATGTTTGTTTTCTTTATTGTAGCAGAAAAAGGTAACGTGAGTGCACGTTTTTCTGCTATACTTTAGTAAAAGGAGGAAATGATATGGCTTTCATTGAAAATTTTGATTCTAGGGGTATCACATATAATGCTGAAAAACAAATAGTAGGAAGATGTTTTGAATTTTCCACGTACGAATCGGCATCTCCATTTCCCATGATAGAAGGGAGAGTTATCGTTTGGTATAACCTTAATAATACATTAGTGGAACTTGAATTTTTGGAATGTAGAAACTGGTTAAAATTAACTGAAAATGAAGTTAAAAAAAAAGTGGAAAAACAATTTGAAAAACAAATATTTTCAAAAACAAATATTTTCAAAAACAAGTCGGGAATTATTGGATGATCTTGAACAAGAATTAACAAAAGAAAAACTAAAATTTGATGAAATAGGCATGTTTAACGCTTATACGATGTACGCTATTTCAACTTCTTGGGGAAATATTAGGATAGAAGTAGATTCATGTTTCAAGGTTCGTTCGTTTGCGCTAGATGGGTTTTATAATGTAAATACATTCAAGTGCGTCTTTGATTGGAAAGATATTTTTTTTAAACGTGTTTATCAACAGCTCCGTTTACGACATTTATTCAAAGAAAAAGAAGCTTTATAAACTTCTTTTTTGTTATAATAAAAGAAAATAACTGGGAGAGGTGTAAGAATGGAAGAAAATTGGTTTTGTCAGTTAGAATATGTAGAAGATGAGGAACATTATAAGTTTTCAACACGTTTTAAGCATAGAGATTGGAAAGGAGCTAATAAAATTTCATTTTTCTTTGATAAAAAAGGAAAATACATTGAAAAAAAAGCGTACGTATCTTACGCATTTAAAAATAGCAAGATAGAAAAAACAGAAAATACTCTTGTGAGGCAATCAATACCATTTAAAGAACAAATAGAAAAATGTTTAAAAGAGTTAATTGCGTCTAAGAACAAAGAGAAAATAAAAATAATAAAGGAACAGTTTGATGAAATGAGAGATTCTCTATATGTAAAATTTGAATTTGAAAAAATACGTTTTGATTATTTTATTAATTTTCAAAAACCACTTTTAGAAAAATTGGAATGCGTCTATGAATATAAAAGTGAGTGTGAATTTTTTATGATCAATTTAAAAAATATTCCTATGCTAAAAGAAGTAAAACAACGTGTGCGAAATCATCCTAAATTGCGGGTGAAATATGTAAATGAATTAGCAGGTTATGATTTACTTTTAAGTAAATGAACCATTATGAGGTGAGAGAATGGAAGGGATTTTAAAAGATTTGTTTGAAAATATATGGTCTTGTCAGATAAAGTATTTAGAAAAAGAAAAACAATACAAGTTTTCTTATCGATTTGCTTTATTTCAAGGTCATAACATAATTTCATTGTTTTTTGATGAAAAAGGAACTTTTGTAAAAATAAAACCTTATGTAATACACAAGCATTCAAACGCCACATTAAAAGAAACAGAACAAGATCATATAGAAGAAGCCTTGGAAGTCAAAAAAGATGTAGAAAGGATTTTACAAAAATTAATTAGGATTACAAGTTTTGAAAATTTACGTATAAAAGAAGAAGCATATGATTTGGATGAGGATTACTTAACCATTGATTTAGACTTAGAAAATTTAGTACTTACTTATGATATCGATATAAATAATCCGCTTAAAACTGAATTAAACTATAAATATTCCAATTCAAGAACAGGAATAAAACTTTGTCCTTTTCTTGAAAATATTCCTTCTCTTAAAGGATTAGAGGGAGCTGTATTAAATCACGCGCAATTGCGCGTGAAATACGTTAATGAATTAGCACGTTATCAGAAAAACCGAGTATAAGCGGTTTTTTCTTTTTTGCATTTATTTACAAATTATTCCCGAGAAATATCTTGAAACGTTAAAACATCGTTAAAAATGAGGAAATTTTTTTTAGTTTATTGTAAATGAAGTATAATATAGATGCAATGTAATAAAAAATCATGAAAGTGACGAGGTGGCACAATGGAAGAAACGAATGATTATTTTCCGAGAAAACTGGAATATGTAGAAAAGGAAAAAAAGTATAAATTAAATGTACTTTTTATTGATATTAAGGAAGAGAATGACGAAGATAATAAAATTGTCCTTATGTTTGACGAGAAAGGAGAATTTATTGAAGCAAAGTCTCAAATCACACAATCGTTAAAAAATAAAACATTGAAGGAAACAAGGGAACAAAATATGATGGAGGCGATGGAGTGTAAAGAAGCAATGAAAAAAACAATAGAATCATTAATTCGTCCAAAGAAAAAAGAAGAAATGGTATTTATATATAATGAGTACCATGAAGATTGGAAATGTCTTGAAGTGGGGTTTGAATTAGACGGATTGACTTATTTTTATAGGTACGGAATAGAAGCAATGTTTAATAATAAATTGGAATGTGTTCACAGAGATGAGAATGGAACAACTATGGTGTTACTTTATAATATTCCTTCTTTAAAAGGAATCGAAACATATATTCAAAATCACCCAAAAATGAGAGTAAAATATCTAAACCAACTCGCTTACATTGCTTCATCAAAAAATGAAAGCAAAGAGGTGGAACAATGAAAAACGAAAACCTCAGAGACTCTATGGCAATAAGTGATTTGGAATACGTTGAAAAAGAAAAAGAATATCAATGTACTTTTGGTTTTTTCTCAATAGGTTGGCAAAAATGGAATCGAATTATCCTTATTTTTAACGAAAAGGGAGAATTTGTTCGAACAAAGTCATACATGTACCATGAATTTAAAGGAACGACGATAGAAGAAACGGAAGGGGAACATATTATTAAAGCGATGCGTTTTAAAAAGGAAATTCAAGATATTTTAAGTTATGTAACACAATTAAATGGTCAAGAAGAAATTGTTTTCGAAAATGAGAAATATAATCCCGATGTAAAAGAATTATCTATTTTATTAGGGTTTGGAGAAATGGAGTTATCCTACCATTTTGTAAATGATGATAAACGGAACGAAAGAATTGAATATGTTTATAAAAAAGGTGGGAAAACTTTCTTTATAAATATGGAAAACATCCCATCTCTTAAAGGAATAGGTAAAAAAATTCGAAATCATCCTAAAATTCGAATTAAATACGTCAATGAATTAATTTGTTAAAAAACCGCACATAAGCGGTTTTTTATTATACATTTTTTTACATGCGCATGTATAATAAAAGAAACACAATGAACAAGAGGTGAGAAAATGGGAAATTTATTAGCTTATTGTAATGATGAAGAACAGTATAAATATTTTGTTCAGTTTAAACAAGAAGAGTGGAAGGAGCCTAATTGTGTGACACTCATTTTTGACAAGGAAGGACAATATATAAAAAAGGAATATCGAGTAACTGAGACATTGCACAATAAAACAAAAGATGAAACAATAGCAGCTCATTTATCATTTGCTTCAAATTACGTACAACAAGCTGCTGCTTTGATTAAGTATTTCATGCAATCATTTAAAAAAGAAGAGATTAAAATTCAACAAAATGAAAATCATACGAGCGATTCTTTTTTAAACATCTATTTTAAAATAGAAGATGCATCTTTTCAGTATAATATGTATGTAAATAATCCAAGGGCAAGTTTGTTAGAATGTGTTATACGAAAAAAGGGAGAAGTTCTACGAAGTTTTTTATACAATATTCCTTCTCTTAATGGAATAGGAACATACGTACGAAATCATCCTCATATAAGAATAAGATATGTGAATGAACTAGCGCGATATGAAAAAATAAGAAAAGAAATAGTTGAAATAGATTGGTAAAAAAACATTCGCAAATGCGAATGTTTTATTTGTTTAAAAGATCTTTTATTCGAACGATTGGATGATCTAATAAAGAAGGTAATTAAAAGAATCGTTCGTAAAAAGAACGAATAGAGAGAAAGAAAGGAAGTGAATAGGTTGTTTGAACCAAAAGGATATGTAGAGTATTCAGAAGTAAACATTCATCCTTTACCTGGAGAGACAAAATACATAGAAAGAACAGACGAAGTATATTTGGTGTATAGACAAACATCAATAAAGAATAAATATCGTTATTCGATTATTGATAAAGATAATATAGAAATCATAAAAGGAAAAAAAGAAACAAAATTAATCAAAAAAACAATTGCTTATTCCCGTTCTTTTTGGTTGTCAATATTTTTTAAAGACAAAGTTACATACAAATTGTATATGAAATAAAACATGAGGGCATATACCCTCATGTTTTATTTTTTTAATTGACTATTAAATTTAAGAGGATATAGTGATTATCTAAAAACTTAAAAGGGAGATGCTTTTAGCATGATTAATTCATTTCATTTTACGGGAGAAAATTTAATAAAAAATAACACTGTTCAATTAGAAGTAACATTTTTATTAGAAAATGACTATTACGATCGAATTTTCAAATGTAATTTAGTTTGCAAAAAAGTTCATAAAAAGTTTATTTTTAAAAAAATTAAAAACTTAAAAAATGAAATTATCAATGATGATAATAAAATGATTAATTTTAAAATTAATTGGAACAAAGATGATATTTTGACAAAGAATGAAATTAAAAAAATTTCCAATTTTTTTAAAAATTTTATTATTGTTGAAAAAATATTGGAAGAACAAACATGGAATTTACAAATTGAAAATCACGGTGTTAAAGCAGTAGATAAAAGTGAAATTTTTATTACTGAAACAATAAAGAAATTTGAAGTCACTTTTGAAAAAAAAGAAATATCAAAATATAAATTTCAAATGGAATTGTTTTATGATATTTCCAATAAAAAAAATTATTATCCAGGTAAAATTAATATAGATTTAAATAGCATCAATCCAAATGATTTAGAAAAAGAACAAGAAGAAATTAAATTAGATATTGCTAGATTAGAAGTCTTGCAAAAAAAGTTTTATGCAAAATTGGGTTATAACAGTCAATTAGCAAGATTATTTATAAAAAAATGACAGTAAATAAAAAAAAGACGAGGAAGTTCCTTGTCTTTTTAATTATCAAACAAATCTCGAATTCTCTGTTTGTTGCAAAAGTTAATAAATTGTTGCTTTTTTTGTTCATCTTCAATCCAATCGTTTGCAAATAAAACAAAGTTTTGTTCATAACTTCTTATAAAATTAACAAATTTAGTGTTATCTTCAGTATCTTCTGTAAGATCTACATGTATATTTAAAAAAACTTCAATATTGTCAACTAAAGCTCTGGAATCTTCTACTTCAAAATACTCCAAAAACCATTGTAAGGGTGTAGGGACTTCCTTCATTGAATTCAACTCCTTTTTATTACTATTATTCGTTTTTTTTGAATAAAATACAATGATTTTCTCATATTTTTTTATATATAATAGAAGCAAACACACGCGGTTAAACGCGTGTGTTTTAAATTTGCTCTTTCCCTGAAAATAAAAGTTTTAAACGTACGCCAAATCTCGCTTTAAAATAAGTCCAAATGATGTAAATTATCTCTTTTCTTACCTCATCATCTGCAAAGAGTGTGAGTTCTTTCCTTTCTGAATTATCCCAATAGTAATAAATGATGTCTTCGATAGTATTCTTTTTATCAAAGGTAAAAGTGATGCGTGTATTATCTGCTGATTTTTTAATAAAATAAAACATACGTTGCTTATAAAAACGACGATCTTCTTCATACATCCAATCCTTGAATTGTAACTCATTAAAATGTTGAAGAAATAACACTTCTTCTTCATTTAAATCACTATATTGATTAATATCGATAAATAAAGGTTTCATCTCATCATCTCCGCAACAAATTTGTGGTTTTACCTATTTTTTTACACAAATAGAAAAAAGCCTTTATAATAAATGAGATTGAATTTACACATGTAAATTTAATCTTTTTTTCGATAAAGGCTTCTTAATGATGTAAAATAAAGAAAGAAAACTAAAAAGATAGGGGAGTAAAAAATGAAGAAAATTGAAGTCATAACAGTCACATCTAGTTATTTATGTATTCGATTAAAATTAGGAAAAAATAAACAAATTGAAATCGACATTAGAGAAGATAATGGTACGTATCTTTGGGATTATTTTGGCTATTTTGAAGGTTCCACGGTGTTTAATTTAAATGAATCTACTTTTGTAGTCAATCCAGACCATCCAAATGCAAAAAGAAAAGTACTGTCAAAACAACTATTAAAAGAAGCGAACAATGCTTTTTATGAAACAATTCGTCAATTAAAAATTCATCCAGGCTACCGCCTGAAAGTAATGAATATGCTCGATGATGAAATAAGAAAAGTATGGAATATCGTATAAAATAAAAAAAGCTTGGATATTTTCCAAGCTTTTTTATTCGTCATCGTTTTTATATTCCAAAATGTCTCCAGGTTGACAATCTAATGCTTTACAAATAGCCTCTAAAGTTGAAAAACGAACAGCTTTTGCTTTTCCATTTTTTAAAATAGAAAGGTTAGCCATGGTGATTCCCACTTTTTCTGAAAGTTCTGTTACGCTCATTTTTCGTTTAGCTAACATGACATCAATATTAATGATCATTGCCATTTTTTCTCACCTCAGACCGTTAGTTCGTTTTCTGATTTTATATCAATTGCTTCTTGTAATAATTTTCGAAGAACCGCTGCAAAGATAGCAATAACCATAGAAGCAAAAATAGGGATCGTTCCAATAATGATGAGACCTGGAGCATCGTCTTTTTCTGCTACCATATAAACAAATGGCATCATAAACACATATAATGTGCTAATTGTGATTGCGCAATTTTTTATCTTATTTAAAGCTGTTACAGAAATAATGGAAAATGCGTTATTCTTATCAATATAATTGAGCAGCTGGAATGCTTGATACAATGCAATGAAAAATGGGATAATGGACACAAGCATAATCAATACAGCAGGATATAATATCGTTTGATACTCTGGATTTGCAGGATGATTAGCCAATTGAATCACTCCAAAGATACTTAAAGAAAGTACGGGAATCCCCATAAGAAAAACTGCTGTTTTTAAAAAGATAGTTGAACTTTTTTTCATAAAAACACCTCGTTTGTTTTGAATTAATGTAAATGTAACACAAAATTTATCGTTTTTCAATAAAAAAATATCCTTTTTTTATTATATTTTTATCGTTATAGAAAGTTTCCTTTTTATTTTAGAAAAAAAGACTTCTTATAAGAAGTCTTTTTTGTTTTTATGATGAAACAACATTTTAAAACATAATTTTTCTATCATCGTATATACATTACTCGTAATCCAGTAAATCGCAAGTGCAATAGGGCTTTTCCATAAAAAGAAAAGCGAACCTAAACTAATCATCAAAGAAAATGTTACTTTTTGTTTAAATGCAACTTCGACTACTTCTGTTCCATTTGAAAGTAAATTGGATAAAAAGGAAGTAAGTGTGACAATCACTGGGAAAACATGAAACGGGTCGGGCATTTGAAAATGAGAAACCCACGGAATGAAATGACTACTCATGTGAATACCATTAGTTGAAAAAACAAAATATAAAATCAACATAACGACGCCGTTTAATAAAAACAAACGCAGCGTATGGTGATTGTTAATTCCATGTTTTTGTTCCACTTCTTTTTGCTTTGCTATATATTCCAATGGACTTTTTTCATATTTTTTCTTCAGTTCGTCTAATAACGGCATAAGATTTTTTCTTATTTTGTTATTATGCTGTTGTTTTTGCAACATGCGGTAAGTAAAAGGGCTTAAAAGCACTTTAAATAAAAGCGTAAACAGCACAATGGCAATAATCCACTCATGCGTTGCGTGATGTAATAATGATAAAAACGGATAAAACAATTCTACAATAAATTCTTTCATATAAAATCCCTCCTGTTAAAGTAAAAATAGTTAGATATTTAACAGGAAAGCTGGTTTTTCATCATCGGATGAAGCGGGAATTTTTCGACGAATAAACGAAACGATTTCCCTTTTATTATCTCTTCTACTGGTGAAAGAAGAAGAAAATACTCGTGTTTGCTCAAATGTAGGTTTTTTTATAAAAGCATGTTGTTTTTTATAATGTTTGTAAAAGTAAAAGGCTTGGAACATAAACAAAATGCCCGATAAAAACAAAAATAAATCGTGTAAATTTTCTATCTTCCCTCACCTCCTTTTATAGTATTGCTGGAAAGTACTTATTTTCCTTTGCAATAGATTTGTATGAATATATCACAAAAAAGAAAAAAAGGTGACTCAAACACCTTTTTTAATTTTTAGTTACATATACTTCGTCAACCCATACAGTACATACAGGATTTGTTGCTCCAGTGCTAAGTCTTAATTGAAATTTTTCAGTGCCTGGAGGAGCTAGTATAAAATCTTGGAACGTATATAGCTTCCAGTCAAAGTCTGTATTAATGCTTTCTGTTGCGTCATGCAGTACATTTCCTTTTCCATCTAGGTAACGTCTTTGTACATAAAACATTTTGGAATTAGCTGCCAAGTTTTCTGTCTTAATATACATAGATGTTGTGACTAGTTCATTTGGAGAACAAGCTACTTCTTTATTTAAGATAACACCTGTTCCATCTGATGAGTTTAATTTCAAGGAACTTGTTCCTGCATAATAAGTTATTGCGTCAATAACAGGCGTTCCTTTTTCAACCGTCCAATCAAGCAGTGAATTGTTGTCTTTAAAGGAACCATCACGTAATCGATTTAAACTTTTAGAAATACTAAACTTCTTATCAAGTTGATTTGTTACTAAATCTTTTATCATTACGCGACCTTCTCCAGCTATTAAGAACTGTTTTTTATAGCTTGGGATAGATAGGAAACAGTTTGTCATTTGTAGCCCGCCTAATGCAGTGTTGGCATGCACATATCCTAGTTCGTAATTAGATGTATTTCCTTTTTCAGATGGAACAACAATTTCCACTCCAATAAATTGCAGTAAGGCTCCTTGTCCCTCTATGTACCAGAAATAATTATCGTCATGTTTAGCTTCAATGTGACCGCCAATAAGCGTTACGCGCCCCCCTGTTAAGTGAAACGCACGTCCAGATTGATAATCAAATGAACATGTCACAAATTTCATACTACCATCAGAATTACTTTGTTTTACTAAGGTAATAGAGTTGTAGAAAGAACAAGAAACAAATGTAATCCGCTCACCATAGTCTGTTAAACCTGATGGCATTTCAACAGAAGTCCCGCACCAATGAACATCTGAGTTAAACATGGTTATAAGATATGCATGGTTGTTATACTGAACTCCTGTTCCAAATCCATAAACGTTTGTGTTAAATAAGTTAACATGAGAAGCTCCTGCCGTACCAACTCCATCAAACTTAATACCAATTGTATTTTTACTTTTAGCTGCAGAAATTTCAGATGATGTTGGGTAACCAGGGTATGCCTGAGACTGTCCTACTAATTCTAGACCATTAACAGCAGTCATTGTATTGCGATAAGTAGGATATTTTGTTCCAATAATAAGCAGTGCCTCTCCGCTTGTAATAGCAGATGCGTCAATGACAAATCCTTGTCCTGCAATTGCTGTATAGTTAACATCCATTGTAAGTTTATTGCTAATTTTATATCTCATTGTATTAGGAAATACAATTAACGTTCGTAATTGTGCAGTAACTCCAAAGTTAAAAGCTCGCTTAATTCGTTCTGTGTCGTCAATTTCTGGTACTTGAATTGGGAAATCGTCGATACTTTTTCCAACTATAGTAGATAGATCTGACATAAAGTACCCCTTTCTTATGCGTTGTTAAAATTAAAGTTTGTTTTAGTTCCTTTTATGTTATTATTAGAAAATACTTATTTCCCTTTGTGATGGATTTTTATGAATACATCGCAAAATTAAAAAAAGCCATCAGGCTTTTTTTAATTTTTATTTTCAATTGTTTGTGGCAAAAAGAATGCTTTCATTCGAATACTTTTATGAGACAATAATTGTTGTTCAATTTTTAGTTGAATGTCTTCGGATAATCTGTATTTATTTGCCATATCAAAATGATCTTTTATGGAAGCGCCTTTAGGCAATAAATAGTTGGTTAAAACATTTATCTTTTTTATAATGGGTAATGTTTTTCCTTCAGGTTTTTCAAAAAAAATGGCATAACGTACTCCGTTTGAAAGTGTCACATTTACATGTAATACATGAGAATCGATAAGATTAAATCGATGAACGGAACGTTTGATCCAAACATTTTCAATTTTTTTTATTTCCAAGCCCATTCACCTTTTTCTTCATTATAATCAAAATCTAATTTTTTAAATGCCTCATCAGGTGATAAAATTTCATGAATGCCGTGTGAGAAAAATCGAAGTCGATAACTTGATTTATTTTTAAAATGGTCAATAAATTCACGAGTATGAGTAGAGAGGAAAGGACAATGAGAACCTTTTGAAGAAAAATCAATAGTTCGTTCGCAAAAAGGGCATGGAATGGGTTCCGCTTTATCGTCCCTATAATGAAGAATAGTAGGTTCAAAAAAGAAAACATCTTTTATTTGATGAATATTAAGGATAAAAATACTCTTATTTATCTTAACGATAAAATGTAAAACGTCATCTGTGATTACACTGTACCCTTTTCCATTTTTATTTAGTAGAAAAATAGAAGAATCCCCGCCAGACCAAGGCTCTGATACGCTCATTTTTTGGGTATGGAGCCAATCTAATTTATTCATAATAATTCCTCTTTTCTTTGTTTTTTCTACATTCAGTGTACCATGAATGCTATACTTAATATAAGCAAGAAAATTGATTTTAAAGGAGAAATTGTCATGTCAAAAGCATCATTTATTGCAGGATTATTACAAGAAGGAAAAATAATTGAACGATATAAAGAAGCAGGAAATAGCATGTTGCCACTGATTAAATCAAATCAACCCGTAAAACTAGAGCCTGTTACGGAAAAAACAGAACTAAAAGTCAACGATATCGTATTTTGCAAAGTAAAAGGGAATTATTATACCCACTTAATTAGCGGAATCCGAGAAAATCAATATCAAATTTCCAATAACCATGGATTTGTGAACGGTTGGATTAATCGACGAAATATTTTTGGGAAAGTCATTAAGATTTGGGACAAGTAAATATCTAAAGAGAGAAAGGAATGAAAAAGGATGAAAATACTATTTGGTGATCATGAGTTGAAAATCGAGGACGGGAAAAACGCAGTATTGCTTTCGGACTTTGGAATAAGTGAAGATGGTTCTTCTGTATATTTGGATAATATGCATTGCAAAAAAATCGGTTATGAAATGGAAGGAAAAAAATTAAAAGAACCTTTTTGTCGCGCGGCGAAATTACCCATAACAGAAGAAAAATTATTTAACGAATATCAACAAGAATTGAAAAAAAAGAAAATAGATGAACAGCTTATTCTTTTATTGAATCAACGGGATTCTATTAATGATATTCAAAGTAAAGAAGATGTTGAAATAATCAATGAAAAAGAATTTTCTGATATAAGAATATTAGAATTTCGATTAAAAGAAAAAATGAAAATTATGTTAACAATTGTAGGTTTAAAAAATGATGATAATACAAGCAAAATATTAGCAAAAGTCTTACATGAAGATGTAAGTGATATTAAGTTTGAAACAGAACTGAATAATCTTTGTGATGAAAAAAACTATACACGAATTAAAAATGCCTTCATCTATCATTCAAAAGACAAATTGAAGCTACTATATAAATAAAAATTAGCCATTACACCATTTAAAAAGAGAGCAAAGCTCTCTTTTTAAATGGTAACAATTCGTTGCGCTAAAATTTCTATCTTTTTGCATAGTACGCACTTATAATAAAAGGGTAATAAAGATTACATATTGGTTCTAGAAAAGGAGAAAATCATGGAAAATTTGATTAAAAAGTGGAGAAAAAAAGCGAAATTAACACAACAAGAATTAGCAAATAAATTATTTTTAACACGTCAAGCGATTTCGCAATATGAAAATGGTAAGCGAGAGCCAAGCTTTCATTTATTAGAACAAGCGGCAAAAATTTGTAATCAACCTTTTACAACCACTATGCAGGAGGAATTTTTGATGAAAAAAATAACATTTGAAGAAGCAAAAGAAACGATGATGGAGTATGAAGAAGTTCCAGGTTTAATTGTATTGCATGAAAAAGATGTAGAAGCACTGCTTTCAAATGAAGGAAATATTTACATGACACAAGTTTTTGATAAAAATCCGCGAAAAGCTGTATCATACGCTACTGCTAATTTACATCTAGAAGAAAAATATTTGAAAGAAGCAAAGGGCGTATTTGCGGCAATAAAAGGACCATCTACTACTTTTATGTTTGAAGATATAGGTTACCTACAAGAACATGTATGTAATTTAATTGGAGATGAAACGGATGTTATTTTTCAAGCAGTGTTACATGAAGAAGATTCTGAAGAATATGAAGTGGTAATTATCGCAATGGGTTATCCTACGAAAAAATGGACCGAAGATGATTTAGAAAACAAGGATGCCGTATTTGAAAAAGTGTTATTGTTTAAAGAAAAAATGCTTGAAAAAGATATAAAAGAAAAAGATGTTTTAGTTTGTACAGAGCTTGGAAATTATCTTATTGATTTTCGAAAAGCAGATATTTTTACTTTTGTTGAAATGTACACTTATACAAAAAAGAACACAAAAGATGAGATTAAATTTATGATGACAGACAAATTAAATAGCATTACAGTATTAAATAGAACAGTCAATCCTCAAAAACTTGCTAATATTATCGAACAATTGACAGAAAAAAATATCAATCAGCTAGTAAATAATTCATTTACAAAAATTGAGTAAAGAGAGCTAACGCTCTCTTTTTTTATGATAAAATAAAAGAAAAAAGAAAGGCTACGCCTTTCTTGAAAAGGATGAAAAAACATGAAAATTCGTTTTACGAACCATAGAGTAGAAAAAAATGATAAAGGAAAGTATTATATAATCTCTGAAATTTTGCGAGACGAAGAATCGTATTTTGAAGAAATTGGCTATTTCATTGAAAACGGAACATTAACCAAATGTTTCATTGATAAAGATGAAACAGAAGAACCAATAGATGATGGAGAAGTGTTCTGCTTATATGATAAAGAAATAAAAAATGAAAATTTGATATCAAAAGCTACGTTGTTAATGAAAGAAGTTGAAAAAATAAATGAGATTCAAAAAAAAGAAGATGTAAAATGTATAAATGAAGCAGAATATCAAAATGGTCGAAATCTTTTTTATAAAATAAATAGTTTGAAAAAAGAAACAACTGTACGAATTGCGATTACAGAAGAAAAAACAAAAACAAAAATTCATCTTATTATTACGAATGAACAAATACCTAGCATCTTTTTTCTTTCCCAATTAAGTGAATGTTGCGATCAAGAAAAGTATATGATGATTAAAAACGCCTTTCTTTATCATTCAAAAGACAAACTTAAATTATTATATAAATGAAACATGCCATAGGGCATGTTTTTTATTTGTTAAACAGAAAGAAAAGGGATGTGCGCAGGGAAGAAATAATAAATTAGATAAGAGGGAGGGGAAGTGGTATGAGTTTAAATCCGACAAAAGAACAATATGAAGCCAAAAGAAAAAGAAAAGATATCATGACGATGAAAGTGGTTATCGGAATAGGTATTATATGTGCATGTACATTCGGACTTCTTGTGAAATCTCCTTATTTAAATATAGGTGTAAGTATGATAGTATATGGAGTAATAGGAAGTTTCTTCACATTATTATTGCTCGCAGCACTAGAAGCAAATCGACCGCCTGAATTACCTTTTTGCATCTATGAACATTTTGAAAAACAAGAAGAAAAAGTCCTTTCATCTACAAATTTAGGAATGCAAAAACATACAGGTAAGTATAGCTATTATGACGCATCTAATTATTTTGAAGTCGAAACATCAAAAGCAGTATATGTCATAAAAGTAGAAAATGATGAAATTGTGTCTGTTAAACATGACTAAAAAGGCGTATGCCTTTTTTTATGGAAAGTGAGGATGGGGAATGAATATGAAAATTGAACAAATTGAATTTATAAATGAGAGTGATCAATTTTTTTATGATAAAGAAAAACAATGTTGGGTAGGTTATGTTTGTTTCAATTATAGGTATAATTACTATTTCGAAATAAGAGAAGATCGTTATACTATTCTTGATAATGGGGAAGGTTGGCTTAGTAAAGAAGAACAACAAGAAGCACTTAAAGAGTTCATTGTAAATGAAACAGTTAAAACAACATTTGAAAATGTTGTTTTATTTACAAATTTTTTAAAAGAAATAAAAGAAATGAAAGAATTCAAGGTAAAAGAAAACACTATCGACTACAATAACGAAGAAAGTCAAGAGCGGAATATTGTAGTAGAAGGTTTTCCTATTCTTTTTGAATTTTGTTGGGACAAAATAAGTGGAGCATCTGAATTATCTTTAAGAACATCACCAATTTGGGAAGATAAAGAAACTGGAGAAAGTTTAAATACTTGGAATGCAATAGAATTTTTAGGAGAAGAGTTTATCCGAAATCTTTGGAAAGAAGCTATTAAAGAAGATAAAAATCGATTACGTATGATACACTGTTCAATTGTATAAACGGCGGGATTTTTTCCTGTCGTTTTTTTTCTATGATAAAATAAATGTACATTCATCAAAAGAAAGGAAGAAGAATTAATGAAAAAATATGCGATCGTCAAAGGTGAAAATATAGGAGATTTTTTTGTACCCAATAGTTTATTTACAAAAAACAAAACATTTGAAAAAAGAAAATTTGAATTAGAAGTTACGTTATTTGATACAAGAAAAGAAGCAAAAACCTATATTGAAAAAACGTTACCGAGTCAACGAATAAGGGAATTATTGAATGTTGACCATGCAACGGCTTATTCAACATTTGAATTAAATTGTCTAGAAAATGTTTATTGTTTTAATATAAAAAATAAGCAAGATGAATATGTAGATGAAGTATTATCATTTATTAGTGAACAAGGAGAAAATCCATTGTTACATGAAGGTTATAAAATTTTAACGAATAAGAAAATTCATCCTGATCAAACCAAACAAAAAGAAGGCTTTTTTGGAAGCAGATATTACGTGTTATAAAAAAGGAGCAAAGAAAATGAAAATTGGATGCATTCAATTTGTGGATTCTGAAGAAAAGGTATTAAGATATAATGAAAATAAGAAGTGCTGGACGGGATACGTAGAAATTAATTTCTACCATACATTTTATATTGAAATGAACGAGAATTCTTATGAACTATTTTGTGAACAAGAAAAAGGAAAAGAATTTTTCGAAGAACTTCTTGTTGATCAAAAGGCAAAAGAAATATTTGCAGATATGGTCGTTTTTTTAAAAACATTAAAAGAAATAAAAAATACACAAGCATATACAATAAACAGAAATCAAGTTGAATTTGAAAATATAAATGTAAATGTTAAATGCCAAGAAAGGATTATTGAAATAGGTGATCCTCCCATCACGTTTGACATGTATTGGGAATGCTTTAATCAGATACCAATATTAAAAGTAAGTGTAATACCTGTAATTAGAGAAAAGAAAAATGAACATATCCTAGATGGATGGGATGTGGCAGATTATTTAGGAGAAAGATTTCTACGAAATCTTTGGAAAGAAGTAATTAAAGAAGATAAAAACAGATTACGCATGATGCAGTATTCGATCATATAAATATAAAAAAAGAACCGTTCGCACTACGGTTCTTTCTTCGCTTTACACAAACTGAATAAACTAATCTAATAAGGATGTATCTATATTATAACATATTGAGTTCCTCCATTCAATGGTTATTTATTCCACGAATTGATGTGTCGTCGGCAAAAAATATGTTAAAATGAACTAAAAGTGTTCTAGGAGGGACAAAATGAAAAAATTAAATTTTTTCAGAGTGAATGATAATATATTTTTTTATTTTAGAGAAAATGAAAAAATAAGTAAGAAAGCAGTTCTTAAAAAATGTGTAGTAAATCAAAAAAATGAATGGATTTATACAAGCGATGTTTTTAAAAAAAATGGAAGTGATATAACAATGCGTGTTAAGAATGATCAATTTTTATTTGAAGAAAATAGTTTAAATGGTTGTCAAAAAGAATTAGAGGAGATAAATGAAGAATTTCGTGAATTGATTTATCATATAAAAAAAGATTCACGTTATGTATAAAAGCCGTAAAACCCCGAGGTTTGCCTCGTGGGATATAAGGCTCTTTTTTTATCTTTTAAGTATTAAAAAAGTAAAATGAGGAAATTATAGGAAAAGCGGACTATTCTCTTATTTCAAAAAAATGATATAATAATCTTAATACAAATGTACGGAGGTGAGTGTAGATGATAACCGTTGTAAAACGTAAAAGAAAAGCGCGAACAGAAGAACAAAAATTAACTAAACAAATTAGAAAAAACTTACCAACAAGCATTATTGAAGTGGAATTAAATACAACGAGTTATCAGCGAAAACTCATCAATCAATCGATGGAACACGCCCGAATTATTCGTAATACATTAATGGGGAGTGTGTATAAACGCTATCAACAAATGATTCGAACTAAAAAATACAAAAAAACATATAAAAATTATATCAACAACCTTAAAAAATTAAATAAGACAGAAGATAAAAAAATCATCACTTCTTTAAAAAAAGAGAAAAAACAATTACAGTTGCAATTAGAAATGCTTCGGGAGCAATTCGGCGTTACATTTGATCATGTTCGTAAAGAAGCCGAAGTGTTGCAAAAACGCTTTTCGAAAGCTAATGCTATCATCGGTTTAAAAATGGTTGAGCGTGTATGGCTTTCAATGGAACGTATTCTCTTTGGAAATGCAGAAACACCTCGTTTCATTGGAAAAGAATATTTCCGTTCGATAGAAGGAAAACAAAATGAACGTTGCATCATGTTAAAACTTGATGAAAATCAACAATTTTACGTGTCATTTGAAGGGGAATCTATGCCGCTTATTATTAAGTCGGGTGATTTATTTATTCAAGAAACTCTATTACATGTCACAGATTACATGCAACAGCCAGATGAAATTGATAAGAAAAATGTAAAATTGTATCAACAAGGAAAAAATTTCCTTTCCACTTATCGTGTAAAATACAATCGTATTATTCGTAAAAATCTTCGAGGGAGACAACGTTTTTTTGTTCAGATTGTGTTAGAAGGAAATCCAATTCCTAAACGTAAAAAAGACGGTAGTTTTCGTCATTCTTACGGAAAAGGACGTATCGGTGGCGACATTGGAACGCAAAGTGTTGCTTTTACAACCACTACCTCCGTACTACTAAAGAATCTAGCAGAGAGAACGAAAAAAAGTCGTGAACGTAAAATGATATGGTTGCAACGAAAAATGGTTCGTTCTCGTCGCGCGATGAATCCAGATTGTTTTGATGAAAAAGGTCGTGCGATTAAAAAAATGCATACCAAATCAAATAGATACATGCGCTATCAACAACAATTAAAAAATCTTCATCGTATTATGGCAGAGAATCGAAAATATGCTCATAATGAAGATATTAATCACCTACGTTCCCTAGGTGATGAAGTATTTATTGAAACAATGAATATAAAAGCACTACAAAAAAAAGCAAAAGAAACAACCAAAAACAAAAAAACAGGTAAATACAATCGTAAAAAACGATACGGAAAAAGCATTTTAAATCGAAGTCCTGGTTACTTTATTCAACAATTAAAGTACCGCTTTGAACTGTCAGGAGCCACTTTTAACGAAGTAAATACGTGGACCTTTAAAGCGAGTCAATACGATCATATGCTAGATGATACAAACAAAAAGCAACTTTCTCAGCGTTGGCACCTGTTTGAAAACGGAACAAAAATACAACGGGATCTTTATTCTTCTTTTTTATTGTATTGTTCAAATGATGAAAAAACAAAACCTGATAAAAAATTGTGTGATCAATATTTTGATATCTTTAAACATGCACATGACTCATGTATTAAATGGATTCAAACCAATCAAGAAGTTGTAAAAAACAGTGGAATTAAATTTGTAAAAAGTAGGTAATAAAAAAACTTGGGGGATTGATTACACCTCCTTCTAGGGAGTATTCCTGATGAGAAGACGAGGGTTAATGTGTTCGGTAGAATGCATGCTCGTTAAGGTTTCGAACCTCTTTTTGAGTGTCTAGTCTAGAACGTAAGAACTAGCCATAATGATGAATACTGTTCATCATTATGTTCCAAAACCTATTATTTCTGTTAAGACTTGATAGGTGTACGAATAGAAGAAACAAAGAGTAAAGAACCTCCGTAACTTGCTGTGGGGAGTAGTCAGCGATTAAAGTTTTTGCATGCAATGGATGAAGATTTAAGAAAAATTTGGGAGATATGTTAAAAGAACAAATTATGGGCGTATTAGCTGAAGCAAATAGTATCAATTTTATCGGGTAAATAAACAAACATTAAAAGTAGATTGGAAAGAAAGTGATAATCTAGAAGAAGGTGTTTGGCAATTTACAGAAACACTAGAAATAAAAGAAATTAGCTAACAAAGTATAAAAAAACATTCAATATTTACTGAATGTTTTTTTATACTTTGTTCCATATAAGACGGACCTCGTCGTTTAGACAATTCATAACGCGAAGCCTTTGAGGGCTTGTTTGTTTGAAGTAATGTAAAAATTCAAAGAGATAAATATTTAAATTTTTACGTTGTTCTTTCGATAAAAGACCTTTGTCATCTACGATAATGAAAGTGTCTTTTTTTATAGAGACTGCTTGATATTTAATTTGACTAATATGGGGATAAATTTCAGAAGAAATTGGAACACCTATGCCAAATGTCCAGTTCCATTCTTTTGATTTTTTCATTAGTTCTAACATTATATGGATATTATCATCGTGCACCCAAGTAAAGGTTATGTGTTTTTCCTTTAAAAAATTAAAAAAAATAGGGTTCATAGTTACACCTCTTATTTGTAAAGATCTATTTAAAATATTCAATGTAATTTAATCATTTCTTTTTTTAGATAATTTATATTTTTTTCACAAAAAAAGATAATCTGTTGTATTCTAAAGTTCTAAAAAAACTTGGAGGAAGAGTCATGACAAAAAAATTCACAGTAACTTTTCAAATAATTAATAAAAAAGGAAAAAGAATTAAAGAAATAAAAAAACAATTAGGTGAAAAGGAAACAGATGCATTAAAAAAAGAAATTGATTGTGAAATTGAAAAAGAAATACAAAAAGAAAATGAAAAAGAAAAAATAAGAGATCTTTTTAATCCTAGTGGTAAAAAAAGTGCGAGTTATGATATTTTAGGTTACGATGGACCAGTTGAAATTTCAAATTTTTTTGATTATTTAGAAATTAATCAAGAATTACTACAAATAAATTATAAAGAAGGAAACCATGATATTCTTTTTGAAACACTAGGGAAAAATGAAGAGTTTGATTTTTTTGAAATTATTAATTGCTCTAAAAAATCTTACGAAATATATAAAACAAAAACTAAAGATCCTAAATTAGAAGTAACGAAGAAAATTATGAAAAAAAATCCAACAACTAAAAAAACTTTAAAGGAATACAAAGATTTTCTTTTTAATTACCACTGTTATCTTAATGAAGAAACTGGGATTGTTATCTATCTTCCTTAAAAATTAAGACACTAAAATAAAAAAACACAGTCTGTGACTGTGTTTTTCGTTTATAATAAAAGTATCAGAAATGAAAGGATGAAAGATGGATTATATCCATCTTTCATATTTTTTTTGCTCAATAATATCCATGAATTCGCCTGGGTCGTACGGATAATGAAGAAGGCGTAAACGCAGTTCGGGTTGTTGTTTTAATTGAACAATGGCTTCTCTTAGGTAGTCTTCTAATTCGTTGCTCGAAAAGGTTTTACTTTCGGTAGAAACAGAAAAAGTATGATGATTTTTTTTGATTGTGTTTCCATCGATTTCAGAAATAATAGCAAATCCCATTGTTCCTTCTAAATCATGTAAATGAAAAGCGAAAATCATCCACCATTCATCGTCTAATTGAAGTTGATAATTTACTACTTTACTTCCATTGCTTTCAAATACTCGCTTATACATAAAACCACCTCGTTTGTTTATTCATAAACAAACGAGGTGTTCCTCATAAAAAAATGAGCTTAGCTCATTTTTTTATTTTCCGACAAGTAATCGGACACGTTCTTTTTTCCATTTACTCATCAGTTTTGGATTGCGTTTCACTCCTTCTTGAAATAGCGTTTTAAAGGATTCTTTGCCGATAGTTTCAATGAAACCATTGATGCAGGATTGAATTATTACATTATCGCGTGTCCATTCATAAAATGCTACATAGGTTGATGGATGATGTCCGTGCAATCCAATGAAAAATGCTTTCCCTTTTTCAAGTTGAATATCAGCTAAACCTGTTTTAATCCATTTTTTAAATAATTCGCGATACAACTTATCTTGATACGTCCCGTACCCATAACTTGCATTAGGTTGATTAAGTAGATCGTTTACGTTCTGAAAATCATTGTATAAAAAAGGTTCAGGACTGTTTAAAAATGTATGTGCAACAAAATAAGCGGTATATTGACGAAGCGTTTGCTTTATATGTTCATTCCCTTTTTCAAGGGTATGTAAAACCCATTGTTGATTCTCCCGCTTTTGTTTGCGTAAAATCTCTGATTGTTTCCGTCGTTCTTTTTCTTGTTCTACTACTACATCTATCTTTTCCAACAGTGTTTGAACATGTTTTTGTAATTCTTCTTTACACAGTTCTTCGAACTGTGATAATTCGCTGGAGTTTTTAATCTCTTCCAGTAACACTTTCCTCTTAATAAACGCGCCTGGAGGTTTGTGCAGCAAAAGACGAAGTGTTCGCATATCTAACGCATTAATGCAAGCATTCACAGAAGAGTGAAAAAAAGAATCGTATTCTGTTAAAATGGCAGAAAAAGAAGAAGCGGAAACATTACTTGTTTGCATACAAGCTTTTTTTAGTTTTCGTTTTGTTTTCGTTAAGATATCTTGTTTGTTATAATGAAAAAACCGTTGGATATCATTCATATGATCACCCTCTTTTTTATATCATAATGAAAAAAAGAAAAAGTGGGGAAAAATTTTGAAATTCCTATGTCTTGTTATTCATTTTTAGAAACGTTAAAATAAACCAAACAAGTCTATTTTTGTATAAAAAACATATAATAAAATAAGGAGAGTGATTTTGTTGGGTTATGATTGGATTGATTCAAGGGAAATTAATAAAGTGAAAGTACCTACTTATACCAAAAGAAAAAATGTTCCAAAAGGATTATTTTCAAAATCGATGTGCGAACAATTAAAAGCGAAAGTGGAGGATGATGAAAAGCCTGCAGCATATGTATTAATTAGGGCACAACGTAATACAGGATATATGCCTTTGTATGATCGAAAAAAACATATATGTATGAAGCTTCCTGTATATAAAAGGCGATACGGGAAAGGATATGTACAAGAACAATATCCTGATCATTATTTTTTATATCGACAATGCAGAGATTTCAATTGCGTGCCAAAGAGGAAAGAAATGCCTGTCGCATATATAGGTCACTTAAACGACAATGGGATTGTCGAACAATATGAAGCTTTATATGATCGAAAAGAATATGTAAAAAGCATAAAAATATATGAAAAAAAGAAAGAACTTCCTCTTTTTCATATTACAAAAGAAGAAGCAGAAGATGAAAAATTAACAATTGGAAAAAAAGAAGTTCCGTCTTGTGCACTTAAAACAGCAGAAGGATTAGAAGCTTATTTTGAACGTATTAAACAACTTCGAGTACGAAAATTAGTAAGAGGGGAATATATACCGATAAAATAAAGACGCTTTTAGCGTCTTTTTAGGTTTCAATGATATAATAAAAATGAAGTTGAAAATAAGGAGGGTTTAAAGAATGATTAAACCTGTTTATACAAAAGAAGAATTAACGAAACTTATTGTAAAAGAGAAAAAATTTTATATGACACATGTAAATGCACATAAATTGAAAATACCCATAAACAAAGACTGGAAAAAAATTGGAGCATTAAGAGAATATGAGACGCATTCGGGTCTTAGAGAAGGTATATATGAAATAACAGGTTTAACGGAGTGGGTCGAAGAAGAACCAGGAAAAGAAAATCCCTACTATATTTATGAAAATCAATTAAAGTTTAATAGGAAAAATAAGTTAAAAGAACATTTTGTATTTGTTGGTTATTATTTTGATAAAAAAGACTGTCATTTTCATAAAATTTATTCCATAGAAGAATATATGGCTAAAAAAGGTATATCAATGATCCCAGAAAATGACAAACATATAATTTCAGCACAACATTTAGGACCTTTAATGCAAAGAAAAAGACAATTAAAAAAAGTTGGCGATCGTTTTAAAGGGTATTTTAGTTTTACATTAGAACCTGCTTACGATATCGAAGGATATTGTGAAAAAAAAGGAATAAAATTGTATAATGAAAAAGAAAAACTTACTTATCCGCTTTTTCATGAAAAAGATTTAAAATCGATGAAAAAAGAATTTTATATCAGTCAAGAAGTTGGATTGGTTATTGAAGATGAACAAAAAGTGAAAGGTATTTATAATTTAGAACAACTTTGTAAAACTGCTAATTTACCTATTATTTCTTTAAAAGAATATGAAAAAAATGAATATTTCAAGTACTTAACCCAAGGGAAATCAGGGCATTTTCCGAAAAAATGGGGGATAAAAAAAGATCTAATTTGTGTTGCTTTTCGAGAAGATGGATCGGAAATTTTAGGATTTCCAAATGGAATGTTGGCATATTTTAGTGTATCTACACCTACTGTTTCCGATCTTGTCGTTCCTTGTAAAAATCTACAAAAATTTATTCAAAAAATTAGAAAAGAAGGATTATCTATTGATGATATGTCGCCAAGAGCGGTAACAGAAAAAGGTGAGTTTGTTTTTGATACAAGAGGCAATAAAGAATGGGCGCAATTTCGCGTCCGATATTTGTTAAACCCAATTTCATGAAGATAGAAAGGCATGTAATCTTACATGCCTTTTTTTACATAAAAATGTAAAGTGACGTATAATAGAAAAGAATAAAAAAATGAGAAAGTAGGGATGAAAGATGAAAGAACAAATTGAAACATTAATTCAAGAACATAATGAAAAAGTAAGAGAAATTGATCGTTTACAAAAAGAAGTGCAAAAGATGGATAAGGTAATTAGAAAAGAATTTGAAACATTTAATAAAGAAGAAACGATTAAATACTACGATCAAATGGAAGATGGGACCGTTAAATTCAACGTTTTTCTTTATATCAAAAAGAAATTTAATTTTTAAAAAATAATGAAAGTAGGGAAAAAGTTGAAGAAAAGTGAATCTCTTAAACAAATTGTAAAATCATTAAAAGAAAACAAAAAGACAGTAATTTGAAATTTTAAAACGTTAGCAAGTGCTAACGTTTTATTTTTTAAAAAGATTCATAACTGCGCGAAAGATAAAATATGCTGTTCCCACTAACCCTAATATTCCTACGATGATAAGAAACGACAATTGTTCTGAATATAACATACTGATACCAAAAATAAAAAAACATAAAATAGCTAATGCAACATTTTTCATTGAAAACACTCCTTTTTTCATAGTATATAGTAAATGGAAATATTTATCTACACAAAAAATATAATTTGAATTAAAATAAACATATAAAAAGGGAAAGGAGGATAATTAAATGACTAAACAAGAAAATAATGATTATAGTTATTTAACTAACGAAGAACTTTTATTAGAATACGGAAAACACTATTCGTGGGAACTTAATGGAAGTCAAAATAATGCAGCATTGATTAAAGAAGAAATAATAAAAAGAATGATTGAAAAAAGACAATAGATTAAAATTTCGAAAGATGTTCATATGAACATCTTTTTCTTATCCAAAAAAAATAAACAGTGATATAATAAATAAAAAAACGAAAGAAGGGTAGAATGATGAAAACATTCCTAAAAGCGATAAAAATAGAAGCAGCAAAAAAAGAATACAAAGAGATAATTGAAAAAAGAAAACAAGCTAAAGAATATTATTATTTAGGAATTGAAAAAGGAAAAAATAGAAAGATGATTGAACAGTCTTTACAAGAAATAATGGTACTATTTAATCGACATGAACAAGAGTTGAAGCAATTATACTTTTATGCCGAAGATAGCATGGAAGAAAAAATCATCAAAATAAAAGAATTTATCGAAGAAATGAATGAAATAGAAGAAATTATTTTTGCCTATACCATGCTTGCTATATTTGAAGACATAGGTGATCAAGAATTTTCTAAATTAATAGAAGTCATTATCTATAATGGAATGACAGATACAATAAAAGAACTATTTACATCAAATAAACATTTTCATCGTCGAATCATGACGTTGACAGCAAAAACACTCAGAAAATATCAAAATAAATAAGCATCCGTATGGATGCTTTTATTTATTTTGGGAAAAATAGTCAAAAAAAAGATTTTTTGTGTTAAAATAAATACATAAAAAAGGAAAGCAGGGATGAACATGGAACAATTTTTGAATGCAATTAAAGAAGAAGCAAACAAAGAGGTTTATGGTTCTTTATTTGAAAAATTTGAAAAAATTGAAAAAATTGATGAAGAATATGACAAAGCGACAGAACAAAAACTTCACTATAAACAACTTCTTGAAAATGAAATTGATAAAGAAAGTGAAAAGGCAAAACTATATAAAGAAAAAATAGTTGAATTTGAAAAAGAATGTCATCAACTTTTTTGTGTTGTTCCTCATGAACTGAAAGATAAAATTGAAGAAATTTTTATCAAAGAAATCAATGGCATTAAAGAAATGTATAATAAAAGTCAATGTTCATTAAATGAAAAAGTGGAAAAAATGGAAAGTTTTATGTTAAATTGTCAATTTGGAGAACAAACAATCTTAGCTTTAAGTTTACAGGGAATTTTGAAAGAAAAAACCGATGAAGAGTTAGCTTCGATTGTGAAAGGTATTTATAAACATGATTCGGAAGGATCGGCAAATAGAATCTTCTCTGATGATGATGAAATTTATTCAAGAGTTATGGAATATCAATATAAAATAAATGAATTACCTGAAAGATTAAAGAAATACGTCGAAAATACAATATAAAAAAAAGCATCCATATGGATGCTTTTATTTTTCTACATTTATAACAAATGGAACAGTGAAAACTTCTCCGCCTTGTTTAAATTGACCCCAGATTTTATAGAAACCGCTTTTAGAGAAAGTTGTCATAAATTCTGCTTTTGGTCCTTTACTATTTTCGTTCATTGGATGAACGTGTAAATATGTATTTGTATCTTTGCTAATCGCAACAACATGTCCAACTGCGCCTAAATAAGGTTCAAGGTTTGTAATATCTTTTTTTGTTTTAGCGTCTTTAATAGTAAATGTCATAGTACTGTCCATATTCGCCATTAAATGGTCAAAAGATAAGGTGATTTCTTTTCCATCCACAAATTTTGTTAAACTTGTATCTGTTTTTAAAGGTACATTTTCATTTTCTATGTTACCCACGGTCAATTCTTTTGAACTAACTGTTTTAGAACCTCCTGTTGGGACATAATCAGCATATAATTTATAGGTTCCATCACTAGGAAATTCGGGGTCAATAGTAAAAACTCCATTCCCTTTATATGTTGGGTGAATATGATGGAAATAAGACAAATCTTTACTTACAATAATCAAATGTAATAATTTTTCATGTTCAATATCAAACTTTTTAATCGGTTTGTTTTTCTCATCAACAATTTGAATTTTCAAGACATTATCTTGGTAAGAAAACGTCGCTTTTGCTGTGCTGTCTGCAACTGTTGATGTAGATGAATGAGTATGGTTCATCTCTTTGTGATCGCTTTCGTTTGAAGAACAAGCGCTAATTGTAAACAATGCTATTAGTGAAAAAATAGAAAAAATGATTTTTTTCAAAATTTTTCCCTCCTTTTTTTCTTTATAAATTAGGTTTTTTTTCGATAAAATGCAAATATAATGGTTAAAAACATTAGTATCTACTAATGTTTTTAACCATTATATTTGTTACTTCCAGGAAGTTTTTTGATGTTATTCCATGCGGAAATATCCTTTGTTAAATATGGTTTCATGAAAATCACTCCTTTCATTTATATATATTATATCATTAATGGTATGATATATATAAATGAAAGGAGTGGGAAAATGAACATTTCGTATTTTGAACTGTATAATATCGATGAAGTAGGAGAACGAAAATATTACGACTTTTATTTTAGGTTTGACGAGGAAAAAATAAAAAAAAGATCTGCTTTTTATATAGAAAGTGATGCAATTCTCTATATTTTGCCTTTTTATGAAAGCGAGGATGATCAAAGAATAGAAAGACTTAATTATACCGAGGAAGAGTATAAAGTTATTACTAATTACATTTTAAACAGAAAAGAAATTCGAATTAAACATGCACTCCGCATGCTAAAAGTAATGGACTAAGAAAAAAACGTTGAATTTATTCAACGTTTTCTTGATGCATGTTCTGAGAGTTGTCGAAGATAATGAGTCGTTTGCATAAAATGCTGCTCGATTATTTTTCGTTCCTTGTTTTCGCTTATTTTGAAAACTATTGCAGCAATACAAACAAAAAGTAATAACATTCCTGTTATAACGAATAAAATCATGTCCTTCTCTCCATTTCTTTATATGTGATAAAACGATTGTACCTTATTTTATGAAAAAGTAAATAAAAACATGCCTTGGCATGTTTTTATTTGTAAAATCCTTGAACAATTGCTCTAATTCTTATTTTTTTATCTTTTTTTATTTTTTCATCAAAAGATAACCATAAATTATACAAAAATACATCGTTTTCGTCACCCGTATTTTTGTAGAGGAATTCAATGAGGTCATCACATTCATAATTGCGTAATCGGACGCTAAGTAATGTATGATTTTGATTTAAATAGAATGATAGTTCATATTCACCTTTTGGTGATTTAAATGAAAAAAGAGTGTTAGTATCGATTTTTCTAAAATCATTAAATTCAAAAGAATCTAATAAAATACTTGAAAACATTGTTCGGATCATTTTTTTCTCCTTTTTTAACAAAAACCTTCTGCAAGCATTCGAATTCTCGTTTTTTGATTTTGTTTAAAACCAGCTTTGAATTGTTTCCAAATATCTTGAAAATACGGCAAATTTAATGCGATATCTTCATCATCAAAAGATAAATGTAATTCTTTTCCGATAAAGGATTTTGAAAAGAAAGAAAAATGATCTAATTTTTTACTTTTGTCAAAAGTAAAGATCAAAGAATAATTATCTTTTACAGAAGAATAAGAGCAATAAAACGAATATTCATCATCGTCTATGTCTAACGTAAAATAATCAAAAAGATCTGCATTTGTTTTATGTATGATGTTTTTTAATATCATAAATTCGTCTGAAATTGGATCAATTTCAATATCCGATTCCTGTTCTAAAAACCCTTTTTGAAACATGTTGTATTGAACCGTTCTACTTTTTGTTAAAACGATTTTAAATTTGCTCCACAGTTCTTTAAAATAATTTTTTAGTTCTTCTACTTCATTTTCCGAGAAAGTATAAATATTGTTGAAATGATGAAAATGAAAGTCCTTTAGTTTTTTGTCTTCATCAAATATAAAACGTAAAGATAAAACATCATCATGGGTAGAAAAATAAAAGGTAAAATTTTCATCTTCTTTTTCAAAGGTAAAATAATCAAACGTTCTTAACGGATAGTTAAGTAATAATTGATTTAATACATTTAGATTTTCAATATTCTTTGATTTTTTAAAAAAATTGCGTAAACGTGTAAGCATATTCCTTTGTTCCTTTCCTGAAAATAGTTATTAAAACAACTATAAATTAAATTGCTGTTTAAAACAATAAAAAACACGCGTTCGCGTGTTTTTTTATTAGATAAATCCTTCGGTGATCATTCTCACACGAGTATTTTTGTCTTGTTTAAAGCCTTTTTTGAAAGAATCCCAAATTTCTTGGAAATACTCAAGCTCGGAAGGCATATTTTCTACTGTTATAAGTAATAAACTGTCTCGGCTTCCTCTAATGGAAGAATGTATAGAAATTTCGCGTAATTGACGATGTTGGTTGAAAATAAATCGAAGAGAAGAAGTATTAGATCTATTTGAACAATAAAAATTAAAGTTACTGTCTTCTTTGTTAAAAGAAAAATAATCATATTCTTTTAGTTTCCAATGGATCACTTTTTCTTTTCTTTTTTTGAATGTTTGATCGAACGAGTTCCATAATTCTTGTAGAAAATTTGTTTCTTCTGGTGTTTTCTTCAAATCAATGGATATGTGCTTCGTTTCAGAAGAGGTGCCTCGGTAAAAGAAATCCACTTCTTCTATCGAATGCTCTTTATCAAGATAAAAATGAATTGAAAAATTTGTACCATTGTTTAATTTAATAGAAGAATAAAAGACGTATTTATCATTTTCTTTTGCAAGCTTTGAAAAAGTAAAATCTTTTGGATGGATTTGTGTTAATAATTCTTTCAATGTTGTAAGATCTGTTGGTTCAATTATGTTTGTATTTGTATGTCTATTACTTAATTTCATGTAATAAGAAACTAAAAAAAGTAAAGCGACTGGTAATAGAAATAAAAGAATGGTTGTCATTTTTTCCACGGCTCCTTATGCCAATAATAGTCGAATTTTTAAATTGAAATAATTAAGATATTCTTTCCAATGATGAAAAAGAATGTCGTTTACTTCCTTTTTTTCCGAAACAGCCGCTCGAAGAGTAATAATTTCTCCTACTTTTAATTCAATTAGTTCTACTGTTTTTTCAGCATTCAAATAAAAATGAAGGTCTTTATCTCCGTGTTTAAACGAAACAAGATAACCATTTCCTTTGTACAAGGCATAAATACCTTGGAAAGAAATAGTCGATAAAGAGATTTCGTTAAGAAACCGAACAACACTGGATTCTTCTGAAGATAAATACGCGTAATCGATTTTCATTTTTCCACACCTTTCTTTTATGAATTTCCTCTTTTATATTTTATCATATATTTATTTTTATGATAAAATATAAAAGAGGAAAAATTAGGGAGGAACAAAGATGAAAAAATTAATTTCATTAATTGATACGATGGTTGAAGAGGTTGTAGGAAAAAAAGAAATAGAAAAAATACAAAAAACAACGCTAAAAAATAGTGGGATACTTGAATGTGAAATGATCCAAACAGATATTGCTACATTAGATTTAGAACAAGTAAACCAATTATTAAAAGAGATTGAAGCAAAAAAAGTATTCTTGATGCAAAAAAGAAAAAGTATGTTAACGAAATTAATTTTAGAAAATAAAAAAGAAGTATTAAGTAGAATAAAAAAAGACCAAAACGCCCAAAAAATTATAAATTTTTATAGTTCTGTCTTAAATAAAGCTCATGATTTTCAGTTTGACATTTATAAAAAAGAACTAAATGAATTTTATGAAATACGATCAGAAGGTGAGAAAATAATCATTACAGAATTATTGACAGAGGTTTTTTATCAAGTGGCAGATGAACCACTAATGAAATTTTCCGAAAAAATTTGCACATGTGAGAGTATTAATAATGTGCTTGGTGAGTCAGATAAAATTTTCGAATTATTCTCTGAAGCAAGTGGAAATATAAAACAAAAAGAAATTAGTTGAATCAAAAAAGACGATCATTTGATCGTCTTTTTTTTAGTGATAATTTTTCGTTTAATTAATTCATCTTCAAAAAAGGTGTTATGGTTGCGTAATAAGGGATTTTCGATGTGTCCCATGGTAATTTTTAAGCGAAACTTTGGTAGCTTTGTTAAATAAGTTAATGTGTGACGTAACCTTTTCCATATATTCATTAACAATTCATCATCAAAATTATAAAAAAGATTGCCGTAAGATCCATCGATGGAATATTTATTATAAACATTAGGCGTTAAAGTGCCGTTTTTTTCAAAAATGCAAAATCGATAAAACGTATCATTAAGTGAAAAATCAATAAAATAAAGAGTTCTTTTAGAAACATAATAAAAAACAGTATATACTTCAAAAAAATTGCAATCTTCAAAATGAAACTGAAGCGAAGAAAACATCTTTTGTTCCCAACAACAAATATGGCTTAATTGTTTTTCAGAAAAAACGTCTAATGTTCCTTTTTCTCTTACACTAAATGTGTACTCTTCATCTGTCCACTTCTTTTTCTCGTTTTCCATCCATTGTTCGATATGATTTTTTGTCGCTTTCATCTTTTCCACCCTTTCTTTTTTCTTATTATATCACGAATTTTTATCAGGTTCTGCAGAGCATTATAACGAAATTAATATTTATGATTAAAATGATAAAAAATACGGACAATGTATTTAACTAAACAAAAACGTTAGCATATGCGAACGTTTTTTTGTTATAATTATAGCAAATGAATTAAGAAAAGGTGAATGGGAATGTATAAAGGAAAAGAATATAAATTATCGAAAGAAATTATCTATTTTGAAGAGAGTAGGGAATTTGGTTTTGTAGTAAGCAATGTAAGAGAAGGAATTTTTTACAAATTATTAACAGATGGAAAGAAAATAAATTATCAAATCAACCAACTGCCTGAAGAAGTTCAAACATATGTCAATAAAATACATGAAATAATTGCTGAATTAACGAAAATAAAAAAAACCTTTTCAATTGAAATGATTCAACATATACGCGAAGTTAAATCAACAACAAAAAGTAGGTATTGTGTGATGTTCAATATAAAAGATAACCCATTTACTTTCGAGTTTATTAAATATAAAGATGGAGTGCATCAATTATGTTGTTTAATCAAAGATCCTCAATATTCAACAACAACAAATACTATTGATCATCTAGAATATTTTTTCAGTGAAGAAATGATGATAAAAATATGGAAAAAAATAAAAAAAGAATCCTCTGATCGTCTTCGTCTGATTTATTTTAATGAAAAAGCTGAGTGATATCCTCAGCTTTTTTAATAGAATTTTGTTATTCCGCCAATGGCGATAATATCAAAAAACGTGATAAAATTGTCGTAATTTTTAAACATGATATGTGCGCTTCTATTATCTTTGGAACGGTAATAAAAATCTAATCCTCGTATCAAACTTTTATCTTCTTCTGGATCTAATCGATCAAACCAAATTTCTACTTGTCGAAAACTTTGTTCATCCCATGTAATTTCTGCGATATTTCGTTTTCTTGATAAGTCAAAAAGATAGGCTTTGTGATTATCATTTAGTTCATCACGTTCTATTTTCAATTCTAAATGATACCGATGAAAGCCTTTAGTGAAAAACACGTTTTCTAAATATTTTTGAATCATACTGATCGCTCCATTTCTTTATTAGATATCTATATTGTAGCATGAACTTGACAACTCATATAAAAAAACAGAGCTTAGCTCCGTTTTTTATATGAGTTTGAAAATATGTTTGATGGCATAAGCCGCGCCATCTTCTATATTTGACATTGTGATATGATCTGCGTGCTGCTTAATGTCGTCGGTTGCATTATTCATCG